>Ga0206877_10023_pt1 | contig 50347 bp, 40 predicted proteins | sample Alteio_BWOrgCont_7_FD_152623 | JGI IMG/M metagenome (GOLD analysis project Ga0206877, IMG submission 152623) | Enriched cells from forest soil in Barre Woods Harvard Forest LTER site, Petersham, Massachusetts, United States -... | ecosystem: Environmental > Terrestrial > Soil > Temperate forest >...
TAAGGCAAGCGTGTAGTTTACTTTTTTCATGATGTTTATTTTATTTTATGGGGAGTTAAAGCTTAGAACAACTTTTCTTCTTCCAGGAAGTGTGTGTTGTAATCACCGGCCAAAAACCTTTTGTTCTCCATTAATTTCAAATGGAAAGGTATCGTGGTCTTTATGCCTTCAATCACAAATTCTTCTAACGCACGTTTCATTTTAGCTATTACTTCTTCCCTCGATTGAGCAACGGTAATAAGCTTAGCGATCATTGAATCGTAGTTTGGCGGAATAGAATAACCTGCATACACATGCGTATCTACACGTATTCCATGGCCACCCGGTACGTGAAAATTCACTATTCTGCCCGGAGAAGGACGGAATCCGTTTGCAGGATCTTCTGCATTGATACGGCATTCCATTGCATGCATCTGAGGGAAATAGTTCTTGCCCGATATTTTAATTCCGGCAGCGATCTTTATCTGCTCAGCAATAAGGTCGTAGTTAATTACTTCTTCCGTTATAGGATGTTCAACCTGTATACGGGTGTTCATCTCCATAAAATAGAAATTGCGATGCTTGTCAACCAGGAATTCAACAGTACCTACACCTTCGTAGTTAACTGCTTCGCCTGCTTTTATGGCAGCCTCTCCCATTTTCTTACGCAGCTTGTCGGTCATGAACGGAGAAGGAGTTTCTTCTACCAGTTTCTGGTGACGGCGTTGTATAGAACAATCTCTTTCTGAAAGGTGACATACTCTTCCGTATTGATCACCTGCAATTTGTATTTCAATGTGGCGTGGTTCTTCCAGGAATTTTTCCATATACATGCCATCGTTGCCGAACGAAGCCTTTGCTTCCTGACGTGCCGATTCCCATGCATGTTCAATCTCTTCTTCTTTCCATATTACGCGCATACCCTTACCACCACCACCGGCGGTAGCTTTCATCATAACAGGATATCCAATTTTCTTTGCTGTTTTTTTAGCATCAGCAAGGTCTTTCAACAAACCATCAGAACCGGGAACAACAGGTACACCTGCTTTCTTCATGGTTTCCTTAGCGGTTGATTTGTCACCCATTGCCTCTATCATAGCAGGTGATGCGCCAATAAATTTTATCTTATGTTCTTCGCAAATGTGCGAGAACTTAGCATTTTCTGAAAGGAAACCATAGCCCGGATGTATAGCATCGGAGTTGGTGATCTCGGCAGCTGAAATAATATTTGGTATTTGCAGGTACGAATCTTTACTTGGCGGAGGGCCGATACAAACAGCCTCATCAGCAAAGCGAACGTGCAAACTATCTTTATCGGCAGTGGAATAAACGGCAACTGTTTTAATGCCCATTTCTTTGCAGGTGCGTATTACACGCATAGCAATTTCTCCCCTGTTTGCTATAAGTATTTTCTTAAACATCTCTGTACTCTTTTTTGGAGTAACGGTTTTCTCCTTGCGTGTGCCGGAAGAAACCTTAACTATTCTTGCCACAATCAGCTAGGATCTATAAGTAATAAGGTCTGGTCGTATTCGACAGGTGATGCATCGTTGGCAACTACCTTCACTACAGTGCCCGATACTTCTGCTTCAATTTCATTGAACAGTTTCATGGCTTCTATAATGCAAATAATTTTACCTTTTTCGATCTTATCACCCACATTTACAAATGGTGGCTTATCTGGCCCTGATGAACGGTAGAAGGTACCGATCATAGGCGATTTTATAGTAATATATTTTGAGTCGTCGGCTTTTGGTGCAGCAGCAGGTGCGGCAGCAACAGGAGCAGCGGCAACAGGTGCAGCAGCGGGAGCGGCAACAGGTGCAGGCGCAGCAGCAACCTGAACAGGTGCTTGTTGTACTTCAGTACCGGCTCTTGAGGTTTTAATAACCAGTTTAATATCCTTTGTTTCCAGTTCCACTTCTGAAACGTTGGCTTTAGAAACAAAACGAATGAGTTCTTCTACTTCTTTAATGTTCATACAAATTTCGTTTAAGAGTTCTTATGACAAATACAAATATAAAAAATTAGGCAAATCAGCTATTGATTGCCCACTTAACATATACTGCGCCCCATGTAAATCCTCCGCCAAAGGCAGAAAGAATAATATTGTCGCCTTTTTTCAATTTCCCCTGGTATTCCCATAAACATAGCGGAATAGTCCCCGATGTAGTGTTGCCATATTTATGTATGTTCAACATCACCTTGCTGTCCGGCAATTCCATTCTGCGTGCAACTGCTTCTATAATACGCTTGTTTGCCTGGTGCGGAACCAACCATGCCACATCATCGGGCTTAAGGTTGTTACGTACCATCATTTCTGCCGATACATCTGCCATTTGTTTAACAGCAACTTTAAATACCGCTTGCCCTTCCTGGTAAACAAAGTGTTCTTTCTTTTCAACCGATTCAATGCTTGGTGGTTTTACCGAGCCACCCGCTTTCTGGTATAAATGTACACGGCCCGATCCGTCAACCTGGTGTTTAAAATCAAGTATGCCATAACCTTCTGTACTTGGTTCCAAAAGAACCGCACCGGCGCCATCGCCAAATATTACACAGGTAGAACGATCAGTATAATCAATGATAGATGACATTTTGTCGACACCTACAACAACTACTTTTTTATGTGCACCGCTTTGTATAAACTGTGCGCCTGTAGTAAGCGCATATATAAAGCCTGAACATGCAGCATTAACATCAAAGCTCCATGCATTTTTTGCACCTACTTTATCACTTACAATATTTGCAGTTGCCGGAAATATATAATCGGCCGTAACAGTTGCTACAATAAGCAGGTCAATTTCTTCCGCCGATATTCCTCTTTTCTTTAAAAGTTTGTTAACGGCTTCAACAGCCATTACCGATGCACCCTGCTCTTTGCCCTTTAATATTCTTCTTTCTTTTACACCCGTGCGTGATGTTATCCACTCATCATTAGTGTCAACCATTTGCGAAAGCTCATGGTTAGTTAATATGTAATCAGGAAGGTAGCCTTCTACAGCGGTTATGGCAGCAGTAATTGGCATTGTTCGTTAAGGATTAAAAGCTTTTTTGATTTTTTCAGCTAAACCTGCTTCAGCCATATTTTTGGTGAGCAGTATCATGTTCTTGGTGGCTATTTCATTTGAAATACCATGGCCAATAACAACAGTAGAGTTGACACCTAAAAATGGTGTGCCTCCGTATATTTCATAATTGAACCGGTCAAAGAACGGGTCAGATATTTTTCTTTTTTTCATCAGCTTGTAAAAAGCTTCAGCTTCTTTCAAAACCACATTTCCAACAAAGCCTTCACATACTACCACATCAGCTGAACCTGCATCGAATAAATAACGCGCCTCAATGTTGCCAACGAAGTTTATGTTCTTCATTTCCTTCATCATTTCATGCGCTGCCTGTGCCACAAGATTTCCTTTTTCCTCTTCTTCGCCAATATTAAGCAAGGCCACTTTCGGGTCTTCAATATTATAAACGTATTTGGAGAACATTTTTCCCAATACTGCAAACTGACATAATACTTCGGGCCTGCAATCGGCATTACTGCCTACGTCGAGCAATATACCCACGCCACCATCTTCTTTAGGAACAACGGTTGCAATACAAGGGCGCTGAAGCCCTTCAATGGTTTTAACACTGTATAGTGCACCAACCATCATAGCGCCTGTGCTGCCATTGCTGGCAAATGCATCAAGGTCTTTACTTTTTAACAGTTGAAAACCAAGCCCGATACTTGAGTTTGGTTTAGCACTGATGGCGCGCAAAGGAGATTCAGACATTTCAATTACCTCGGTAGTATGAATAATGTCGAAATTTTCTTCGCTTACGTTGTGCTCTTTCAGCAAGGGAACGATCTTATCGCGATCGCCAATAAGTACAAGTCTTACGCTGGCAGGTAGCTCGCGGAAAGCGAGTACCGCACCGCCTACAGTAGTTTTAGGGGCATAGTCGCCCCCCATTATATCCAGTCCTATTCGCACCGGTTATTACTTAAACTATTTACAGAAATCATAGGGCCCTGCATTTATGCAGAAACACTCTTTTCTATTGCTTGTTTGCCTTTGTAAAAGCCGCACTCAGGGCATACACGGTGGCTAAGCACAGGAGCGCCGCAATTGGTACATGTGGTTAATGTAGATGCAACTGCTTTATAGTTGGTCCTGCGTTTTCTTCCACGACTTTTTGAGTGTCTTCGTTTAGGATGTGGCATAGTTGTTTGTTTTTAATTTAATTGTTCTGGTTCTTCTTCCTCAGTGCTGGAAGATCGTTTATTGCTGTTTATAATGTACTGTTCCTCACTGCTTTTCTCTACTTCCAGTTTCTTTAATTTCTTTAATACTTCTTCGTTGCATGCACGTTTTCCATCCTTATTTATAGGGTGAATTTTTTGCATGGGCAGCGAAAGTACAACATATTGGTAAACAAATGGCGCAATATCTACGTCTTTTTCTGCATTTGTCAGCGTAATCATTTCATCTTCCTCCTGATGTTCCCTTCCTTCGCTCTTCACAATCAGCTGACGCTCAAGCTTTGTACTCATGTTAAAGTCGTCTCCGCAACGGTCGCATGTAACGTTTAAGGTGCCCTCAATATTAAAGTGGAACATTATAATAGAAGAGTTCTTGTTAAAGGTAACGACAACCCGCAGATCTGCCTCATGAATATCATCATAATTGTTCTCGCGAAACAGCTCCCCGTCTATAGTAAACAGGAAACTATGTTCACCGTTTTTAAGGGCGGCGAGCGAAATAATGCAGGCAGTATCTTTAATTCTCACTTTTTTTGTAAAAAACGCTGCAAAAGTATGATTTTTTTTTGAATCGGGGGCTAAATTCCTTACAGTAGCTTTTCCAGGAAGAACTGAATGTACTCATCTGCCTTTTTATGGGCGAACATCAGGCGGAAATTGGTCTGTGAGATATAAAACACCTGGTAGGACTTAGGAGTAAGCTTACTGAATATATCTCCATCAGCATTCAGGAATTGGTAGTAGTTCTTAGCCTTTTCACGGCTGGTAAATTTTTTCATTACTACCATTAACTGGCTGGTATTCATTGATATTTCGTCAGAAGAAAGATTGTCCTGGCTAAAGGTCTTACTATTCATATCGGCCAATTGACCTTTGATGGTGCTCATTTTCGAGGCCTCTTTTATATCAACTAAAATTACATAAAAGTAAATGCTATCAGGAGCCTGGCTATAGGTAACAGATGTGTCTTTTACTACTACTGCTGTTGTTTTAGGTTTTTTATTTAAATAGTCGAGTATTGATTGAGCTAAGAACTTAACCGAATCTTTCGGGTATTGGATAGTAACTCGGGTAAGGGCCGTTTTATATGCTTCGAGGCCCTGAGTCGAACCAATTGCAATAGCATGCAGATAGGCAAACTTTGGCGTAAGTTCATTTTCAGGGAACAATGAATCGGCTTGCTGGCAGTTGTTTAATACCTGCAAAAAATTCTGGGCATCGTATGACTGAATAGTAGCTGTATATAGCCTGGCTATTTCCTGTTTGCTTGCTTCTTTATCGCTGGCGTATTTGGCAGGGTCCTTTATCAACTTGGCATATTGTGAATCAGGGTACTTATCCAACAACAGGTTTTTATAATAGTTGGCCCTTTCATCGTTATGCATAGCAGTATATATCCGGTAGAGCTCATAATACACCAATAGTTTATATTTATTATCAGGAAAACGGCTCAGCAATTCTTCAAATTCGGCTGACGATTTCCGGTAATTATGCAGGTATTCTTTATAAATGGCACCTGCATTATAATATGCATCGATAAGGCTATCGGTCGATTTTTTCATTTTGGCATCGCTAAGCGGAAGGTTCTTCAGGTAATAAGCAGAGTTGTACTTATCCTTGGTTGAATCCTTTACCACTTTGCCGCCTTTTTTTACAATACCTTTAGTACTATCGGCGCCTTTGCCTGCCGAATCTTGCCCAAGTTTATTGGCATTGGCTACCTTTTTGCTTCTTCGCCAATCATCTTCAAGTGGGCGGTTACCCCATTTCTGATTAAATTCGTTAATACCCTGCTGCAATGCGCTGGGGTTATAGAAATACCATTTGCCATTTGCGCTGGCGGTAGTATTTACATTGCCACTGTTCTGCAAATTTTGTGCATCCAGTTCTTTTTGTTTTTTATCGGCTTCAGCTTGTTTCTCTTTATCAATTATACCTGCAATATATTTATCCATATCGCTTTTGCTCATTTTAGCTATGCGCTGAACGCTATCCTGAAAAGTAATTATATCAAGATAGGTAACCAGCTTTTGCAGGTTCTCTTTTTTAGCTACAATAGAATCGCGGCCGCGGTATTTTTTAGGTAATGAAGTAAGTGTGCTATCGAAATACCTTTTTGAACGCACATATTCTTCTTTATAAAAATTAAAGTTTGCCAGGTCGAGATATGAAATTGCTTTTTGAAGCGGGTTAGTGGTACTTGCACGTACTGATTTGTTCAGCAATGTAATACCCTGCGCTGTGTCACCTTCCTTCATGGCTATTTTTGCAAGTGCGTAATATATCTGGTCGCGCTGATCAATATACTTGGTGGGCTTAAGCATCTTGGTCAGTTCCTTTTTCACTTTTTCATTTTCCTTATCGCCACCCATAAATAACAGCGCCCTGAAAATGGTGGCTTCAAAATCGAGGTCGGGAGTAGGTTTGCTATGCAGGGTTTTGGTAAAGTAATCGTATGCTTTTCCATTTTCACTACCCTTTTCGTATAACTGGCCGAGTATAAAATAATAACGTGCTTTGGTTGTTTTGTTCTTTTCTACGTCTATGGCTTTTTTAATCCATTTTATAACATCATCCCACTGGCCTATACGGGTATAATAGTCAGCAATAGCAGCATATAACTCAGCATCGAGCTTTTTAGGCACTTCGGTGTTTGACTTTAAGTAGTCAATCAGTTCTTCTGATTTCGATACTGCACCCATCTGGTCATAGGCACGTATCTGCCATATCATGGCTTCGAAGCGTACAGGTGTTTTTTTGTATTCACGTGCCGTATAATCAAGCTGGTCGAGGCTGGTAATGTATTCGTTCTTATACAAATTGGCCTGTGCCATAAGCAAGTAACAAAACTTGGTGTACTTATTGGCATCGGCAATTTCGTGATGGTTTTTATCAGTAATAGTGTGGTTCTCGATCATGGTCTGGCACTTTTTTATAGCGCGGTCCATTTGCGGAAATATGGCAGAAACCTCATTTGATTCTGCATATTCATACACAGGTATTATGTCAGAATAATCTTCTTTGTGGCTGGCAACAAGTTTGTCTAAGCCTTCTAAATAGGATAACTTACCCCAGAAATAGCCGTTGTAGTGCGTACAGGTGGTATGGAACTTCCTGATGAGCCAAGTGTTTTTTTCGGTAGTGCATGATTGCCATAGCGAAACCAGGATGAACAGGCTTAAAAGGCGAAATATTTTTCCGGTCGACACCAATGGCAAAGAGGTTAAGCTATAAATAACTGTTTTTTGTGAAAAATAGTATGCAAAAGTAAGAATTTGGGGCTAAGAATGAGATTGAGGCTTAGATTAAGCTTGAGAGGGCTGAATAACCTACTTTTCTATAATCAACTTACCACTTGCAATAGTCTCACCTTTTTCGGAAATAATGCGGTACAGGTAAATACCCGGTGGTTGAGAACTCATATCGAGAGAATACATAGTAGAGGATATGGGGTATTGCGAATCGTGGACTTTCTCTCCCAACATATTATAAACTTCAATATTAGCTTTTTGGTTTGTTCCCTGTTCTTGAAAATTAAAAATGCCTTTTGAGGGGTTGGGGTAGACTTCAACGTTTTTGTTTTTATCGAGTTCATTTATGCTGTTCGGAATGGTCCATACTGCAATACTATTAGTAGCAATTCCACCAGCTGAATCAAAATTACCTGCAGCATATAGCTTACCATTATATATTGCAATTGCACCAACCCAATTTTGCCCTCCAACTATTCCAGATCCTAAAGCTGACCAATTTGAGCCATTCCATTCTGCAATATCATTGGCCGGTTTTCCTCCTGCAGAGTCAAAACCTCCCCCCACATATAAACTATCATTATAACTTGTTATGGCTAAAACCCTATAGGTAGTTTTAATGCCCTTCCCAAGTGTAGACCATGAACCCCCATTCCAAACTGCAATATTCTTTGCTGGCTTCCCACCAGCACTGTCAAAGCCACCGCCTGCATATAAGTTTCCATTTAAAACATAGAGAGCATCAACCTCACCACGTATTCCTAATCCGACAGTAACCCATGATTTTCCATTCCATTCAAGGATGCCACTGATAGGCTGGTTTCCGCTCCCGGTAAATGAACCTCCAGCATATAAATTACCATTATATACTGCTAAGGTTTGCACCCCATTTCCCCAAAGCCCACTACCCACTGAGTCCCATGAAGTTCCATTCCAAACAGCAATTCCCTCCGCTGCTTTTCCACCGGCATTATATAACTCACCACCTGCGTATAAATTACCGTTATAAACAACCAGCGCATTAACTGAAGTTCCGCTTATACCTGTCCCTAATGAGGACCAAGAAGTACCATTCCATGAAGCAATATCGCTTGCCGGAGAAGAAAAGTTTCCACCAAAAATCAGATTCCCATTATATACCGTTAAAGAATAACCATATACGCAACATGCACCGCTTCCAACTTGAGACCATGTGGTGCCATTCCAAGCTGTGATATCTTTACCTGGAGAATAAATATCTCCTGCAGCAACCAGGGTACCATTATATACTTGCAGATTATAGATAAAAGCGCCCGAACTTACTCCACTACCGACTGCCGACCATGTTTGTGCATTTATGGTTACATAATTGAACATTATAGCCCAAGATACAAGTAGTAGTTTTTTCATGAGTGTGTGGTTTATAATATCAAATATAAGAAATTGCCCAATATCTTTAACTAGACAAAAGGTGGGTGCGCGTTAGCTGCAAATGATACGACAAAGTTTTGCGTTAGGGATAGTAGCGTATAATACAAAGTTAGCAACAAAAGGTAAAAATCATTCTTGCCAAATCTTCCACAATCCTATTCAATTCAGGCTTTCAAGACTTCTTACAGACAAATTACGCCTTTTTCTTATTTCCATCTTTTTACAGGTTTTTGCCTCCTTTTGCGACTAACTATTGCCACTAGTAACTATGTCAGACCTTTGAAAAATCAAATATTTATTAACAATATTCCCTATGAAAAATAAGATAGTAAACTCAGAAATATACCGCCATAAAAACGAATATGGCAGTATTGCGCTTAAAAGCCGCAAAAACGGAAATAACCCCGAATCCTTATATATTGAAGTTTATGAAAAATCAACTCAAAAAAGGCATCTTGAATTTTTAAACCTCTTTCTAACAGGCGATAAGGCTTTAGATATTTTAACTAAAACACATGCGCTTGGTAAATGTACAGGGTACGTATTCCATGCCCCTAAAATAAGCTCCTTAAGCTTTACAGACTTTTTTAAAGAACAAATTAGCCGGATAGATGATGTAAGAAGTCGACGAAACCCAAATGTTTCGTTAAAGAAACTACATGCATTTGCCAATACAGATAATATCCCTTTTACTAAAATAAATGAGCATTTTCTCCTTTCCTTAAGAGAATGGCTATTAAACAGTGCTCCTAATAATAATCTGAAAACTATAACTAAGACCCTTGAAAAGAATACAGCCAGTCTTCATTTCAGTAACATTATGCGATTTGCTAATAAGGCTCAACGTAAGGGATTAATTCCATCTTCGGCATATGCTCCTAGTGACATTCCTGGTATTGGAATGGTGGTAAAAGCCCCTATTACGCTTACTGAGGAAGAAATAATGAAGTTGCAAAGTACCCCATATCCAACCTCACCTGAAATATGTAAGGGTTTAATGTTACAATTTGCCTGTGGTCAACGTTGGGGAGATATACGGGACATGACTTGGGAGCAAATTGTATTGGACGGTGATGTTTATAAAATAGTCCTTCAACAGGAAAAAACGAAAAAGATACTTCCTTCATTTATTACGAAAGGGTTAGTAGATTGGATTGGTGAAGGAAAAGGGCGTAAGGGGAAAATATTCACCAAAATACCTACTGATAACAGTGTACGTACAAACATGAAGAATTGGTGTAAAAAAGCGGGGATTATTAAGAATGTTGGCACACACACTATGAGAAGGAGCTGCGCCACTATTCTATATAAGAAAGGAGTACCACTTTACACGATTAGCAAAATACTTGGTCATAGCAGTACTGATATAACCTTGCGTTATATTGGATTAGATGAAACTGATATCCGTAATGGACTGAATGCATTAAAAGATATGACTAATGGCTTTACGTATAGTAAGACTGCTTAGTTCGCTTCTTTGAAAAATGAAAAAGGCCCTGAGTGTAATTTACACTCGGGCCTTTTTTGATATAGTACGTATTTATACGTATTAAATACATGTAACACTTAAAATTAACGCCAAATTATTTGGAAATTTAAATTTCTTTTATAGATTTGTTTTATCAGAGTACACATCACTGCTCAATCAAATTCTAACTGATTAAACCTACTCACCATGAAAAAGCTCACTATTGACGCGAAAAGATTTATTGTTCTCTTTTCAACATTCTTCCTGACTTTTTCTCTGGTGAAGGCACAACAGTCTTCTATAACTATTACACCTTCAAGCACCGTAATATGCTCGGGCGATTTAGCTAGCCTTACTGCAAGCGTTTCCCCATCTTATTTATGGAGCGACGGTGAAACCACAAACATAATTGTCGTTACTCCTACGGTAACGACTACTTATTCAGTAATAGGTACCGATTCTTTAGGTAACCCCGATACAGCTATTCAGACAATAACCGTAAACCCCTTACCCATCATAAGTATTACAGCCAGTGCAACTACTATTTGTTCAGGGCAATCAGTTATGCTTAATGATGCATCTTCAAGCAAGCCATCTCCGCATGGCCCATCTTATTCATGGAGCGATGGAGAAACCACAGATACTATTATAGTAACTCCTACTTTTACAACAACCTATACCGTTACATTTACAGATGCAAATACATGTTCCGGTTCCGCTACGCAAGTTATAACCGTTAACCCAATACCAATTATTAGTATTACCTCTCCGGGAACTTCTTCTACTTATTGCTCTGGCAATTCAATTACTCTTGGTGCACAAGATGCAAATAATACTAATTCTACCTATGTATGGAGTGATGGGGAAACGACAGATAGTATTACAGTTATTCCGGCAGCAACCACTACCTATTCAGTAACATTAACTACTCCTGAAGGTTGCATTGGTTCTGATTCAAAGGTTATAACGGTTGTGCCTACACCTGTGATATACATTACTGCTACAGCAACATCAATTTGCCTAGGTAGCTCTGTTACTCTCAGTGATCCGATAGTTGGAATTACTGGTCCCCCTCCGAAAGGTTCTACATACAAATGGAGCAATGGAGCTTCAACAGAAAGTATAACAGTAAGCCCGCTGGTTACGAGTATCTATTCCGTAATATTTACAACTCCGCAAGGATGCCGTGCCAGAGCATCCCAGGTAATCAGAGTAAACCCATTACCCGTAATTAATGTCTCGACTACCACTGCCACAATTTGTTCCGGTAATTCTTCTCTTCTTACAGCAAGTGGTGCAAGTACATATTTGTGGAGCGATGGCGAAACGACAAGTACAATAAATGTGTCACCTTCGGTAACAACAACCTATTCTGTAACCGGGGTTGATATAAATGGATGTTCAAATACGGGTTCTTTGGTTATAACTGTTAGCCCGGCACCTTCAGTTAGCATCACTGCTTCGGCAACAACTATTAACCCGGGCAGTTCAGTTTCTTTAACTGCCGATGGTGCAAGTTCATATGTATGGATGTCTTCAACTTCATTGAACTCAAGTAAAGGTGCAACTATAACTGCCACACCAACTGTAACTACTACATATACAGTAACAGGAGAGAGTACTTTAGGTTGCTTAGCTACACAAACTGTTATTATAAACGTAAATACCGGGCCTATCTTTATCAACCCTGCTTCTGCCACCATTTGTGCAGGTAGTTCTGTATCTCTTAGTGCCACAGGTGGCGTTAACTATAGCTGGAGTACAGGTCAGCATGGACCAACAATAACTGTTGCGCCAACCGTAACTACAAAATACACTGTAACCGGAACGGTAAATCATACATCAGCGCAACAAACGGTGGTAGTAAATGTTAATCAATTGCCAACTATATCTATCTCTCCTTCAGCAAAAGGTGTATGTTCAGGTAGCCCGGTTACTTTAACAGCAAGTGGTGGAGATACTTATTTATGGAATACCGGTGCTACAACAAATACCATAACAGTTAATCCCACAACCTCAACTTCTTATTCTGTAATAGGAACAGATTCAAAGGTTGGGTGTTCCAATACTGCAACAATTAATATTCCTATAACTCCGCTTCCGACTGTTACAATTGATGCTTCTTCCAAAACAATATGTGAGGGTAGCTCAGTAATGCTTACTGCAAATGGGGCAATTTCATATACCTGGAATGATGGCGAAACAACAAGTTCAATTGTTGTAGTGCCAACTACTTCAACAACATACACAGTAACAGGAACAGCTAATTCAGAATGTTCCAATAGTGCAACCGTTGCAATTTCTGTAAACCCTTCTCCCACAATATCAATAACGTCAACATCCGATAGCGTTTCTGAATGGCAAAAGGATACCCTTACCGCTTCCACCGCTTCAAACTATTTGTGGAATTCCGGAGCTACAACTAAATCGATAGTCGTTTCTCCTGATGTTTCAGTAATGTATAATGTTACAACAACTGCCGCAAATGGGTGTGTTGGATCAGACAACAAATTAATTTACAGAATAGTTAACTCAGCTGAGTGTTATGGCGATGTAACTTATCAAGTTGCGGTAAATGGTAATGGATCCAGCACATTTAGTATTACAACAACTCAGTCTGATGAGCTTATTGTTATCTGGACCGGTGGAATATATTACACCTCAAACCCTCCATCATTACAAACGGCCGTTAAAGTAGATGGTAATTATGCAACACTTCTTTCTACTAGTGGTAGCTCCAAGCTCGGTGATTTGACATTATACGCCTATGCTTATCTTGCGCCAGTTGCTAAATTGCATACTATTAATGTACTAAGTGATGGTAATATTTTTTTCGGACCACCTTATGCATGGGATAATTTTGCTGCAGCATTTTATGTACAAAACTCCTGCTTACCTTTAAATATAAAGAGTTGTTATCAAGTCCCAGAAGTCTCTGGAAAAGGAACCTTGAGCACCACAGTTAAAACAAGCATTCCTAATTCAGTAATATTTTCCGACTTCCTACAAGCTAATAATGCTGGGAGCGGTCCATATATATATACATGGGTTCCAAATAATGGTAATCTTTCTCAATACTCTAATTTTTATGTTAGTTACAGCCCTTATGATATGAATTCCAGTATTATTATTCCATATACTCCTACCCCTGGAAATAATGTAATTACTTGCGGAAATGGTGCCCCAACAACTATAGAAGACATATTAGGTAATGTTGTAATTCAACCTCCGTTATGCGGCTTAGAGGTTTCAACTACACCGACCAATCCTACTGTATCTCCATGCACAGCGGGAAGCATAAATGTTTCAGTTAAGGGTGGGAATCCTCCTTATTCTTACACATGGTCACCGAATGTTAGTAGCAATGCAAGTGCTAGTGGGTTGAGTCCGGGCACATATACCATTACAGTGAGCGACCCTGGCGCACCTGCTTGTGCTGCACAAACTGTTGTTGTTACTCTTACTTCACCTATAGTGGTAACAGGGGGGAATTCCACTATTTGTAGTGGAAGCTCCACCACACTTACAGCTAGCGGTGCAACCACATATACATGGGCTCCCTCAGCAGGTTTAAACACCACAACCGGGTCAAGTGTAATTGCTTCACCTCAAACAACCACAATATATACTGTTACAGGAACAAGTGGTAGTTGCAGTACAACGGCCACAACAACCGTAAACGTTATGCAAACCAATATTTATGGCCCATCTGCTGTTTGCGGAGGCATACCAACTTATTGCCAAGGAGGTAAGTCACAGGAAGGAGCCGTCTGTTATTATACATTAACATATACCGCAAGTATGTCTGGCTGTAATGGTACCCCTACCTATTTATGGACTCAACCTGCCTTTACACCAGGCACTGGTTGGATGTACAAGGCGTCCGGAAATACTGTCACCATTACTTTACCAACATCTACAGATTACATGGATATTAATAATGGCTTTACTTTAACTTGCGAAGGTTGTTGCAATGGCACTTGTTGTACACAAACTTTTACAGTGGGTGGATGCTGCCTCAACAATTGTGCCAATATTGTAAATATAGATCTTAATAGTGGCTTTCCGGCTTCGATTATCACTGAATTAGGAGTTCAACATATTTACAAATCTGGGGGTACGTGGAATATTTCTGACGTTAACACTGCATATAATGTGGCTTGCCTGGAAATTGATGGTGTACTTAAAGTCGACAATAATTTGATTATAAGTAACTCAGATATTTATTTTGGAACAAATGCTGAAATTGATATTAGCTCGAATGCAAAACTGACAATTGAAAACTGTCATTTACATGCCTGCAACTATATGTGGAATGGCATTTATGTACCGAATGGTTCTGAAGTAGATGTAATTGATGGCAGCTTAGTAGAAGATGCTAAAAGCGCTATTGTTTCAATAGATGGAGGTAATTATGATATTGAAAACAGTACACTAAATAAAGACTATATAGGTATTACAGTACAAGCTTTTGCAGGTACACATCCTGGTAGTATAAGAGGCTCTGAAATAAGTTGCAATGGTATTTTGGGCAGCACTCCACCATATAATAGTAGTAAACGTGTTACCATTAATGCAAGTAGCCCTGCTCTACTGGTTGCTCCATATTCAGGGCATAGATCATCTACTGGAATTTTAATTAATTCTGTTAATTCCATAACTATTGGAAATCCTTCAATTCCGGTTGTTAAGTATGCCAATTACTTTGAAAACCTCGATTGTGGCATAAATTCAAATGCTTCCGGAGCAACGATAGTCAATAATGACTTTTCTGATATGTATTTTGCCAATGGTTATAATAAAGGCGCCTTCTGTAGTGGTGTATATGCCAATGGTGGAGGTATCAGTACAAATAACCTAATAGTAGGCGGTACATCAGTATCAGACAGAAATACATTTACTAACTGTATGAATGGTTTACAGGTAGTGAATACAGTAAATGCCACTATCGAAAACAATGCAATAAATGGACCTACGTTTACTGCACCAAATCTTCCTAATGGTATATACCTGCTTGCAAATCAACATGGTAAAATTTCAATAACACAAAATACTATAACCAATTGCGAGGAAGGTATTTACAGTGTATTTAATTTTAACGCAAGTATAACAATCAATACTAATACTATTACCGGCAGCCCTTTATGGGCTGGTATTCCGAGTGGAGGTATAGTAATACAGGAAACCCCTGTAACATCAATAAACTACACTATAAATGGCAACCAGATAAGTGCAGTAGATAACGGTATTTTTACTGAGAACCTTTGGGGACATACCAATATTGTTAACAATAAAATTACCATTGATGGGCTCGGCAATACCTCCAAAATACAGAACGAGGGAATTTACATGGCCAACTCAACAAATGCTTACATCGATGATAATCACATTTATGGGCCTGGCCTTTCTCATACTATTGGCGAGGGTATAAGACTTGATATGGGCAATGCAAATAATTTCGTATTGTGTAACGATATACATCATATAGCCACGCATCTCGCATTTGAAAGCCCAGCAGTTCCTAATACTACGGTAGATAATAACCAGATGGATGATTACAATGTTGGTCTATATCTCAATAATAATTCAGATATAGGCACACAGGGTTCGGCCACACATGGCAGTGCTAATGAATGGCTTACGCCTGGCTTTAGTACCTATTGTAACGGTGCATCTAACATTACCGGAACGGGAACAAAAATTTGGGTAACTTCTTTAGGTTCTCCTAATACTTACCCATATTACCCAGGAATATTCACAGAAGGAGCCATTGCTCCTTCACAAAAAATACCATTCCAAATGAGTACTGGTCTTGATTGCGATGTTTGCGGGAATTTTATTCCTAATTATTGTGTTATACATATTAATCCATTACAGGCAATTGCAATTATTAATAATTCCACCCTATATACTTCGTATGCTTCGCCAACACATTGGCATACCAAGCATTCTTTGTATAAGTACTTAACTCAAGCAGATTCTTCACTGGTTGACAGCAGTACTGTTATACGGAACTTTGTGGACAGTTCAAGAAAAGCCAATGTGGGAGGTCTGGAAAAGATTAACACACTTCTTTCAGATTCAATGGGTATTAGTGCTGCAGATGTTTCAACTGCACAAACGCTTAATAATGCACTTGTAAACCCTGATACAGTGGAAGCAACCGCGCAAGCGGTTTATAAAGTTATACTAAGTATGGATTCAAGCTCATTTAACATGCCCGATTCAAACGAAGTGAAAACCCTGGAAGGCATAGCGCCTCTTTGCCCTGTACAATATGGGTATGGCGTGTATATGGCAAGGGCCTTGTTAAGCCTTGTAAGTAACACACAATATATAAGCGCGTGTGAACTGCTTCCTTCGGTTAACGGCCAGCCTGAAATAGCTAAAAAAAGAAATGAATCAACTGCGGTTGCACCACTTGTTGAAGTATATCCAAATCCGGCTAATACCTTGTTGAATATTGCACTCAATATAAGTCAGGTACAATCACCAACAGTATGCATTTTTAATATGATGGGTGAGCAAATTAAATGCCTTGAGTTAACTGATAATATAACTGCTATTTCAACAAGCACTTTAGCACAGGGCATGTATTACTACAGAATAACTAATGCAAACGGAAATCTTATAAAGGCTGATAAGGTTATGGTTATGCATTGATTCGTTTTTCATATATTTATAGAATGAAAAACATATTGGTTGCAGTTTCTTTGCTATTGGTTCAATTTACCAGTGCCCAATACTGGCAACCTGTTGGTGGTGGTACAAATGCAGTTGTGTCAGGTTTTGCAACATATAATGGATTGTTATATGTTAGTGGAGATTTCAGCAAAGCCGGTAATACCCCGGCAAGTTTTATCGCGACCTGGAACGGTACAAAATGGGATAGTGTTGGCGGTGGAATAAAGCCAGATAGCGGTGGCTTAGGTGGAGCTTACCCCTTTGTAAGTTATGATTCTATTTTATACGTGGCAGGACAATTCTCCAAAGCAGGAAATGATTCAGTAAGAAGTATAGCCCAATGGAACGGGACAAGCTGGGATTCATTGGGTAGCGGTATAACAAATAAATTTGGCTGGGTTGTTTATTCTATAGCCGAATATAACGGTGAATTATATGGGGGGGGGAATTTTATAGCCTATAAGAGTGGTATTGAAGAAATTGTCCGATGGAATGGAATAAAATGGGATTCTGTCGGTCATGGAACTGATGACGAAGTCAATGCATTTACTGTTTATAATAATATACTGTACGTTGGAGGTTACTTTCTGCATGCTGGTGGGCATAATGCTAATTACATTGCGAGTTGGGATGGAACTAAGTGGGATTCGGTTGGCACAGGAATGAATGACCTGGTTTTGGCCTTAGCAGTATATAATAACAAACTTTACGCAGCAGGCTCATTTACAACAGCGGGTGGCAGCCCTGCAAATAATATAGCAGTCTGGAACGATACGGTTTGGGCTCCATTAGGCAAAGGGGTTAATGGAGGTGTAAGGGACATGAAAGTTTTCAATAATAAACTTTATGTTGCAGGCTTATTTGATAGTGCAGGTGGCAAACCTGCAAGCGAAGTAGCCAGCTGGGATGGAGTAAAATGGAGCAATGTAGGTGCAGGCTTAACAGGAGGCGTTGTAGGTTTGGGAGTATATGACTCCTCTTTATATGCAGGTGGTTGGTTTACTAGGTCAGGGAAAGACACAGTAAATTATATTGCCCGCTGGAATGATACCTTAACAGGGATAAATGAAATAAGTAATAAGGTAAATAACATTAAAGTTTTTCCAAACCCTAGCAGCAATGGAAAATTTACCATTGAAATTACGAATTACGAATTACGAATTGCGGGTCAAAAGGATGAAATAGAAGTGTATAATATGATGGGTGAGAATATTTATAATACGCATTTTATTCAAACTCAAAATGTAAATCAAATTGATCTGAGCGGTCAACCAGATGGTATATATCTATACCGTATCATCTCTAATAACGGAGAACTAATTGCCACTGGCAAATTGATAATACAATAGTTTTCTATTCTATATAGTTAGAACGGAAAATGCCCCTCCACAAAAATTAAATTGGCACTACTGCAAAGTGATTTTATATTGATTACTTGTTCGGGGCTTAGCTTTAAAAAATCATTCCCGTTTGAAATAAGGAACTCCGTTCCCGTTTCATCCAGTATTCCGGTAAATTGCTTTTCAACTGTGTAGATAGTTACCTTTTCGCCTATAAGGTCCTGCAATAATTGTTCTTTGTTTGTCATGGTTTTAGTTTTTTAGTTTCGCTGCCTTTTCAACAAAGTTCAGCGGGGCAAGGAGGAATTGGAATAAATTATGCCGGGAAAATCTTTTGTTACCCGTGGGCGGAATGGGTGAATTCTTCTGAATGGAAGCATGGAATGAAAGAATAATTTACCCTTTACGTTTCATCTTACGATGTATTTCATCAGTACGGCAGCATGAAAAGCCCGCCCAGTCCGACAACTGGCGGACGTGCGTAGTTTTCAGCATGCCGTTCTGATGGAGTAAGTGAAATAACAAGAGAGGAACTGGAATAATTTATGCCGAGAAAATCCTTGACCTGTTGCCTGAATTTGCTTTGTTGCAGTTTTGTGAAACTAAAAACCTAAAACCATGATAAACATCCGTTGGCCTTAAAGGTGAAAATGTCTATCTGCTTCCGCTAGATTTTGACCTGAAAAATGATAGTCTTTTTGCACTCAAAAATGCGAACAAAGGAAACTCATTAGCTGTGTTTAAACGCATCGAAATATTTGCGCCATACAAATGCCTACATGGAGCACTTCAGATGCCCCTAATTTGCTTTAATTCAATTTAAGGCCAGCTTCTTCACTATTCTCATACCACAAAAAAGATATTTTTGAGTTTATTTTCGTTTGAGAAAACAAACATTTTTTTCGTTGTCGGGGATAAGTATTAACAATCTTCTTCCTGTTGCACTTTGCAACATATTTCATCAAGCAAAAACAATGAATTACGCAATGAAAATCAACGATTTACAATCGATTTTTTCAAAGGATTTGAAAATAATCAGTTTTCCCTTTATTCTTCGTTTGCTTGAAACAATTGATAATCAATGATTTGAATAGTTCTTTTTGTGCTTTTTGCGTTTTTCTAGAAAAGCTCAAAAAAAGGTATCTCCGTCGAACACCCTGAATTCGAGTGTAATTTTGTACTGTAAAACAAATGGTAATGGCTATTCAAATTTTGACTATCGGGGTTCAGGAATTGTTAGAAATAATTAATTCCGAAAGAGAGAATGCATTTTGTTCCGGCTATGTAAAAGCGAAAAAGGAATTAGATGCAATAAAAACTGAACCCAAGTTTGGAGAACTCTTGAAAGGTGTAAAGGAGCTTAAGAGTTATTTGGAATATAAAGCGTATTGGAAAGGCTCTATAAACACCTTGAATAAAATAGCACCCCAGCTTCTCGAGGGTGACGATAAAAAAGGCCATACACTTTTATTCAGGTGTGGTTGTATAGACCACGCCTTTAGAAATGGGTTCCATTTTGAACCTTGGAAAAAGAAAGGTAGTATCGAGTAAGTTTAATTTGAATTATTATGAAAAAGGAATTTGTGAGCCCTAAGGCAAAGTATCAGCCCATTATTACTGCATTGCGTAAAGAGGTTTATCGCTTAAAAAAAAGGAATAGACATTTAGTATTCGTGCATGATGAAATGAAAAGCCGACTTGAGAGGTATATTGCTTCTGATTCTAAATATTGTGAATAACTCAATCTTATGCGCCTCCATATTATCTCTATATTTAAAATATGGAGCGCATTATTATTGTTATATATTTCTTTATTTACAGCCGTTTGGAGGTTAAATGGTATACTTTCCCTAAAGATGGCTTGCGATTATTTTTTGCGACTAACTCTTGCTTCTATCAATATTCATGGTACTTTCAGAGGTATGTGGTTATTATAGCGTAAAGCCCACAGCGCAGCGAGGACTTGCAGCGTATAGCCCGACCCGTAGGGGAACGCCCAAAATTTATTTGAAATTGTGAATCTAAGCGGAAGATACTTCGACAAGTTCAGTATGACAGCACCTTAAAACCTACAAAGGAATATTGCCGTGCTTCTTGCGAGGCAAAGTATCAACCTTGTTCTTAAGCATCTCAAAAGCCTTAATAAGCTTTATGCGTGTATCCTCAGGCAAAATAACTTCATCAACATAACCGCGCTCAGCTGCCCTATACGGATTCGCAAAGTGCTCAATGTATTCCTGTTCTTTTTCTTTCAGCTTTTGTGCAGGGTCTTTAGCCTCGGTAATTTCTTTTTTAAATATAATTTCAGCAGCACCCTTGGCACCCATAACAGCGATCTCAGCACTTGGCCATGCATAGTTCATATCGGCGCCAATGTGCTTGGAGTTCATTACATCATAGGCTCCGCCATATGCTTTACGGGTAATAACAGTAATGCGTGGCACGGTAGCTTCACAAAAAGCATAAAGCAATTTTGCTCCGTTCGATATAATACCGTTCCACTCCTGGTCGGTACCCGGCAAAAAGCCCGGCACATCTTCAAACACAAGCAATGGAATATTGAACGCATCGCAGAAACGGACAAAACGTGCAGCCTTTCCTGACGATTTAATATCTAACACACCGGCAAGGAATGCAGGTTGGTTAGCTACAATGCCAATGCTTCTTCCGCCAAGGCGTGCAAAGCCCACTAAAATATTTTCGGCATAGTTCTTATGCACTTCAAGGAAGGAATCGGCATCAACCACTTCGGTAATTACCTCGCGCATATCGTATGGCTGGTTGGCGCTATCAGGCACAATGTTATTCAGGCCTTTGCGTTTTTCATCGCCTGCCTCGTATGGAAGCGAAGGTGCATCTTCTTCGCAGTTCTGTGGCATGTAGCTGAGTAACTGCTTGATATAGGTAAGGCACTCAACACCATTAGCACAACTGAAATGCGCTACACCCGATTTTGATGAATGGGTAGAGGCGCCGCCTAATTCTTCTGAAGTAACTTCTTCGTGTGTTACCGTTTTAACCACGTTAGGGCCGGTAACAAACATATACGATGTGTTTTCAACCATCAATATAAAATCGGTAATAGCAGGCGAGTAAACAGCACCGCCTGCGCAAGGGCCCATAACGGCTGATATTTGGGGTATTACACCCGATGCACGTGTATTGCGGTAAAATATATCGGCATAGCCGCCAAGTGATACAACACCTTCTTGTATACGTGCTCCGCCGGAATCGTTAAGGCCTACAACCGGTGCACCATTTTGCATAGCGAGGTCCATGATACGGCAAATTTTTTCGGCATGCGATTCTGATAGTGAGCCACCAAATACGGTAAAGTCCTGGGCGAAAACATATACTAATCGTCCGTTTACTTTTCCGAAACCGGTAATAACACCGTCGCCTAAATATTTTTCACGCTCCATGCCAAACTCGGTTGAGCGGTGTGTAACAAACATTCCTATTTCTTCAAAGGTGCCTTCGTCCATAAAAATGCCAATGCGCTCACGGGCTGTAAGCTTGCCTTTTTTATGCTGAGAATCTATACGAGCCTGCCCGCCACCTAATTTAGAGAGGGCAATTTTTTCATTCAGTTCATCAATCTTTTTACTCATGCTATCGGTTTTGAAGACTTGCAAAGTTAAAAGGAGAAATGAATTGAGGAAGCACCCAACCAAATTAACCTAATATCACTCTATATTGATGTAAATATTTTGTAGATTTCGGAATTATTTGAAACCCCATTAGCAGATATATATGAAAACCCTGACACAAAAAATAGTACAAAAGACATTGATTGCGGCATCATGCTTATTGGTATTCAGCACCACATCTTTTTCGCAAGCCACAGTAAGCCCTACCAAATCGGATACCATAATGGGTATACCTTATTTTATTAAAATAGGTGAGGGTACAGGTGGAGTGAAATTAGGCAGTTCGACAATTGATGATGTGCAGAAAATATTTGGTGAGGGAAAAATTAAAACGGAGACATCAAAACGTATGGGTAAAACCTATACCGAAAAAACTATAAACTATAAAAAGAAGGGCCTGAAATTCTTTGCCTTGAATGATAATAGTTCGATCATTTACTGTATTGAAGTTTCCATGGCAAACGCACGTACCGAAAAAGACATTTTGGTTGGTGTAAGTACGCAGGACGATGTGCTTAAAGCATACGGAGAACCATCGTACCGTTCACCGGGCAGCCTTGAATATGATGGCATGGGTGTTGTTTTCGAATTCAATAATGGCAAAGTATCGAGCGTACTGTTGAGCCAGAAAAAATAAAGCACCGGTTATCAATGCAAGCAGTTTCTGTTTCTCCTGTTATTGATGAAAGCTGGAAGGCTGCACTGGGTGATGAATTTACAAAACCTTATTTTGCAAGTTTAAAACAATTCCTGGTTGAGGAACGTGCAAAGCACACGGTATATCCTCCCGGCAAATTAATATTCTCTGCATTTAATCATACCCATTTTGATAATGTAAAGGTGGTGATACTGGGGCAGGATCCTTACCACGGGGCAGGGCAGGCAAACGGACTTTGCTTTTCAGTAAGCGACGGAGTTAAAATGCCACCATCCTTGGTTAATATTTTTAAAGAAATACAAAGTGACCTGGGCTTACCTTTTCCAATAACGGGGAACCTTGAGCGTTGGGCCGATCAGGGCGTGTTATTACTCAATGCCATACTTACCGTACGGGCGAATGAACCGGGTTCACACCAGGGTAAGGGCTGGGAAACATTTACTGATTGTGTTATACAACATATATCGAAAGAGAAAGAAGGCGTAATTTTTTTATTATGGGGCAGGTATGCACAGGCCAAAGAGAAAATGATAGATGCCGGCAAGCACCATATATTAAAGGCTCCGCACCCTTCGCCATTCTCGGTACATACTGGCTTTTACGGCTGCAAGCATTTTTCGAAAGCAAATGAATTACTTAAGGCTCAGGGCAAAAAGGAAATTGACTGGAGCTAGGGCATTTACCACGGAGACACGGAGAGCACTAAGTTTCACGGAGAATAACATGAAAATAAAAGTAACCAGCATATTAGTTCTTTGTGCGTGCCTTGCATATGGCCAACGAGATAGCCTTAGAAGTAATAAATTCTGTATTGAAATTCCGCCGTTATCATATATTGATGTTTACAGTTTGCCAACATATCAGGTCACTGCAGAGATGGGCTTATACCGGAACTTCTCTTTGTGCATAGAAGGTGGAGGTTATTTTGGAATAAATGGTTCGGGGGTTTTCTCTTCTGCTGGTCGTATTTCTGATGTGAAAGGATATATGGCTAAGGCTGAAATTAAAATCTATACAAATGCTAAACATATTTCAAATGGAAGTTATATTTCTTTAGAAGGAGTTTATAAAAAGCAATCATTCAATTGGCAAGATTCAATCCATTTGACACCTCCATACCTAACTACATTTAGAGACTATAAGAATATATATTGCTTAAATATAAAGATTGGGCGGAGTGAAATAGATAAGAGTGGAATTATATTCGATGAGTATTTTGGTCTGGGTGTACGGTTCAGAAATGTTAACTCTACTTTAACTCCACAACAGGTAGGAGCACTTAAATATGATGATGATAGTAATTATGATTCAGGTTTGACAGGTCAAGAGGTAATACCAGGAAAAAACGTGTATCCTAATATTGTTTTAGGATTTAAAATAGGGTATTGTATCAGATAAACCACTTTAGCTATATATTTGAACTGTGAAACGCATTATAGCTGCCATATTATTTATTGCCTTTATAACGGTAAACTTCAGTAAGGTTTTAATTGTTGTTCATTACGAATTGAACAAAAAGCAATTGACCGAGCAGTTTTGCGTGAACAAAGACAAACCTGAAATGCACTGCTGTGCCAAGTGTCTGTTGAAAAAGAAATTGGCTGAAGATGAAGCCCAACAAAAATCGCCTGCCTTGCCTGATGTAAAAAACGATATTCAGTTATTTGGTTCTCCTATATCAATACATATTAATAATAGTGATAGTAAGAGTGCGACTTTAATGTATTCTTACATTGGTTTAATTCCATCGGCAAGCAGTGCCGCTATTTTCCATCCGCCTTGTGCGTAGTTAATTTAGTATTCAAATAATGTATTTCGCTGAATAGGCGTGGTGCATATTAATTACGTATTCATACATTTTAGTTCATAATTTCCGGCATAGTGTGCCGGATAAAATTGATATATGAAAAAGATAATTATGTTATTGCTGCCTTTGCTAATGTTCGTTAGCATGGCAATGGCGCAATCATTAAGCGGAAAGGTTGTTGATTCAACCAATAATGAGGGAATTCCGGGAGCAGTGGTATATATTCCGCAACTTAAAATAGGCGCGACTACGAACGGAAGCGGAAATTTTAAAATAAATCCTATACCCAGAGGTACCTACGATATGGAAGTCAGCATATTGGGCTACGCCACGTTTACTCAACAGGTTACCATAAAAGACAGTACTACATGTACTTGCCACATGGGCGCTTCATGTTGTTCATCGAATGAGGTGGTAATTACTGCACTGGGAAACGTAACGAATACCCAGCGTTCTCCCATGCCTGTAGATATTGTGACGCACGAAATGCTGTTGCAGAATTCTTCAAGCACAATTATTGACGCCATATCTACTCAGCCGGGTGTGAATATGACCACCGAAGGCCCGGGAACTACAAAGCCTCAGATTAACGGACTCGGCTTCGACCGTGTGTTGGTTCTAACAGATGGACTTAGGCAGGAAGATTTTCAATGGGGCGATGACCACGGTATATTAATAGACCCGTATTCTATTTATGACGCGGAAATAATAAGAGGCCCTGCTTCTCTGCAATATGGTGCAAGCGCTGAAGCGGGTGTTATCAGTTTTAAAACTCAACCCTTTGCCGAAAGCGGAACAACACAAGGTAGTGTACTTACAGAGTATCAAACCAACAATGGCCTGATTGGTACTTCGGAAGATGTTGGCGGAAACCACAACGGGTTTGTCTGGGATCTGCGGGCAAGTAATGAAGAAGCGCATGATTACTGGAACCCGAAAGATGGCTATGTATGGGGTACAGCATGGCAACAAGATAACGCAAGGCTTACCCTTGGCCTTATTAAATCCTGGGGCTATAGTCGTATATCAGTAAGCGTGTTAGAAAGACGCATACAGGTACCAAATGGCAACCGCGACAGTGCCACAGGTGAATTTGTATACAATTTTCCTCAAAACGGCCAGTTTTATCCTAACAAAGCAGCATTCCTGGCTTACGATCCAACTATTGCAGGGGACAAGATTTTAACTGAAATACAAACCTGGTGGCAAAACAGTATCAATGTGGGAAATGGAAAACTTGGGCTTGATATAGGTTTTACCCGAAGTATCCACTATGATATTGATACCGGAACGGTTGGACGTACAAATTTTGCAGTTAATGACATCCCATACTCATTCAAATACCAGGTAGTTGGAAATAACTCAGGTTTGAAATTAACAACAGGTATTAACGGAACATACGAGTTTGAAAATAATATAGATCCGCCTCCTGCTCCTTATATTTCCAACTATCAGATTCCTAATTATACTGACTTTCAGGCAGGCGCCTATGCTATATTGCAAAAGGATTTTAAGAGCCTTACAATAAGCGGTGGATTGCGATACGACTGGAGTAGTTTTGTCGGGCAAGGGATGTACTTAATTAATCCAAATACACAATCACAGGCACAGGTTTCAGAAGGAACTGTAGGTGCAGTTATGCAATTCCCATCCTTTAATAATACATATACAGGCGCATCGGGCAGTATAGGTGCATCATACCAATTGCCTGAGAACAATTATTTAAAATTGAATATTTCAAAAAGTTTTCGCGCCCCTTCAATCGACCAGCTTACCAGTAACGGGGAAAACATTGGAGTTAATGCTTTTCAGCAAGGTAACTTAAACCTGAAGGCCGAAGAAGGCTACCAGGTAGACTTTGCATATGGCAATAATGGTAAAGACATAAGTTTTGAAGCCGACGGGTTTTACAACGTCATAAACAATTTCATTTTTCCTGTACGGGTGGAATCTAAAGTTGTGGGAGACTCTATGGTAGACGGCGTACCGTTTTTCGAGTACATAGCTACTAAAGATATCTTCACGGGGGTTTCCGGATATTTTAATATCCATCCATACGATACAAAATGGCTTGAGATAGATAATAATTTTACGTATGTATATTCTTATCTTCCCAATCAGACTGATTCAACCCAGCACGTGCCCTGGACACCTGCGCCGCGCCTTACGACTGAAGTTAGGTTTAAACTGGCTGACAGAAAGACCTCTGTACTCAGGAACACGTATGTGCAATTCGGTATGACGAAAGACTGGGCGCAGAATGATATTTACAGCGCTTTGTACAGCGAAATACCTTCACTTGCTTATACCATATATAATGCAGGAGTGGGCACCAATTTTGTGAACCCTGAAACAGGAAGAACAGTATGCTCACTATATATCAACTGTACCAACTTGTTGAACGTCGGCTATGCAGACCATTTAAACCTGGCGCAATATTTCCTTGCCTACAATGGAAACCCGGTTACTGTTACTAACCAAAGCCAGGGCATATACAACATGGGTAGAAATGTGGGATTCAAATTACTTTTCCCGATAGGAGGGCATAAGGAATCGGGTGCCGAAAAAGAGATGAACGATAAACAATAGCAGAAGAAATAAAGTGAATTATTTCTTTTAGCCCTGGGGTGAAAGCAATTTTACTTCAGGGCTTTCTTTGTTAGTTTGCGTATCTCATTATTGTTTTGGTCTGCTATATAAATATTACCAGCCGCATCAATAGCAATACCATAGGGCGAATTCAGTTCAGCATTTTTTGCATCTCCGCCATTGCCCTTGTGGCCTGCTTTTCCATCACCCGTTATAGTTGAAATAATGCCCTGCGCGTTTATCATGCGCACACAATTGTTGCCGCTATCTACTATATATATATTGCCATCGGTGTCTACTTTTATTCCAATGGGTGCGTTCAGTTCTGCTTGCGTTGCTTTGCCGCCATCGCCCGCATAGCCGCTTTTTCCATCTCCTGCAATAGTGGTAATTGTGCCTTTGCTATCAATCTTCCGTATACAGTTATTATTCTGGTCCGATACATATATATTACCTTTTGCATCTACATCAATACCCGCGGGAAAGTTTAGTGTTGCCTTCGTAGCTGAGCCACCATCGCCTGTATAGCCACGCTCGCCATTCCCTGCAACAGTTGAAATAATACCCTTGCTATTTATTTTACGAATGCGCTGGTTAGCATAATCGGCTATATACATATTACCTTTTGTGTCTATAGTAACATCGTAGGGGAATTCCATAGTGGCTGCTGTAGCCGGCCCTCCATCACCCGAGAAACCTTTTTGCCCATTTCCTGCAATTGTTGTAATAATGCCTTTGGCATCTATTTTACGTATGCAGTGGTTGCCCAGATCGGTAATATATAAATTACCCTGTGCATCGGTAAACAAACCCGATGGTGCACTTATCATTGCAGCTTCTGAAGGGCCGCCATCACCCTTATACCCTTTGTTGCCATTACCCGCTATTATTGAAATAATTCCCTGGCTGTTTGTTTTATGTATGCGGTGCACTTCTTTATCCGCACTATATATATTGCCAGCTTTATCAACTGCAACACCCGAAGGGTAAAACAATTCTGCTGCGGTGGCCGGTCCGTTATTTCCGAAATAGTTTTGTGCACCGTTTCCGGCAATAGTAGAAATGATGCCAGTGACACTTACTTTACGTATGCGGTGGTTGCCATAATCTGATACATATATATTACCTGAAGCATCTGTACAAACTATGCAGGGTGTTATCAATTCAGCATTTGTCGCATTTCCTCCGTCTCCGCTATAGCCGGGTTTTCCATTTCCGGCAAGGGTAGAAATGTTGCCACTTGCATCTACTTTACGTACACGGTTATTTCCCCAATCGGCTATATAAATATTACCTGCTCTGTCGACTGCTGCACCTGTCGGCCTGCTCAGCTCTGCATCCGTAGCTGATTTTTCATCACCCGAAAATCCTAGCTTACCATTACCGGCTATGGTTGTAATTATTCCACTGGCAACTTTCCGTATACAATCATTTCCTTCATCGGTAATATATACATTACCCGAAACATCTGTGCAAACACTATTAGGATAGTTTAATGTTGCCGTGGTTGCAGCACCCTTGTCACCCGAATAACCTGTTGCACCTGTTCCTGCAAAAACCGAAATAATGCCCTTGCTGTTTATCTTACGTATGCAATTATTATTCGCATCGGCTATGTACACATTGCCCGAATCATCTACCGCAATACCTGTAGGGTGCTTAAATGTTGCATCGGTTGCGGGGCCGCCATTGCCCGAGTTGCCAAGTTTTCCGCTGCCTGCAATGGTAACAACGCTTCCGTCGGTGTTCAGTTTGCGAATGCGGTTATTGGTTTTATCGGCTATGTACATAGTGCCTGTTTTATCTATTGCAATAGCTGTGGGGTAATTAAGTTCGTCTATTACATCATCATCGTCAAGCGGAAAATCATCGCTGCGCCCACCTATAATAGTTGATATAATTCCATTGGTATTTATTTTCCGGATGCAATCGGTATTTATTCCATCATCGGCTATATATATATTGCCGGCGGTGTCAATAGCAATTCCGCAAGGTGAGGTAAGTTCGGCATCGGCCGAAGGTCCTCCATCGCCACCATGCCCGTTCATGCCACTGCCAACTACGGTTGATATAGTATAGCTCTGGGCGTTTAAGGCATACGAACTTGCTAATAAAGCAATCACTATATATATATGTAGTTTCAGGCTTTTCATACGTATATCAAAAATAGGTAAAATGCGTTAATCCTTTTGGCAATTACATGGTCATAGAATAAACGGGTCTGCCCTTTTTTGACTATATTTGTATAAGTAGGTAAATGTTAAACCCCGATATAATATGAAACGTTTATTTTTCTTCTCTCTTATATGTTCCCTGTTCGTATCTGTCGCCACTAAAGCACAGAGCAATGCACAGAACGGTACGGCAGTAAGTGTGAGTGTGAGTGGTAGTGTGGTATCAGCCGATACCACTGTATTGAAAAGAGCAGTGAGCGCCAGCGATACTTCTGTGGTGTTCCTAACCAGCGAGGGCGATAAATATTATTTACTTGCCGATAAAAAGAAGATGGCTGTGTTTCAGAAATTGGTTACACACCGTAAGAGCCCTATGAAGATTTCAGGCTTCTCTGAGGAGATCAACCGTTCTCAATACATCATCGTAGAGAGCTTTATTTTTCTTTAGGTCTTTGTCATGCTGAGCTTGTCGAAGCATGTTCCTTTTACTTCTTAAACCTGCAATCGTTAATCGTTATTACTTTGCCCCAAACCCCTAAAGGGGCTTTACATTATGGGCTTTCATTTTTAATTCGTAATTCCTAATTTGTAATTATTTGGGCGTTCCCCTACGGGTCGGGCTTTACGCTACAACTCCGCGCTGCGCTTGCGGGGTTTCCGCTTCAATCCCTAACGCAAATACAAGAATTAGGTAAAAGGTGGGCGCGGGTTAGCTGCAAGAGATGTGAATAGAGGAAATACAGGCAAGCAGGGCACAAAAGCCGCCCCGCCAGATTTTTTTGATGACAAGTATTAGTTTTCCACAAATGTCAAAAAAGGCGCAGAAGGCAAAAAATCACCGTAAAAACAGGCATTTCGGGCTGATTGCCCATTGTTAAAAGGTTTTAGCTGTCGTTTATTTGCCCAAATAAAAAGCCCCGAGAATGGCTCTGACAGGGCATTATTACGTTGAGTTATTAACAAAACACCCCATTTTTCAACATTTTTTCAAAAAAAAGTCAATAAATGTGGCTATTCATAAGGAATTAGTATATATTCGTAACAATTAATTAACCGTATTAACCTTTTAAAACCAAATCAAATGAACAAAGCAGAATTAGTAGACGCAATTGCTTCAGAAGCAAAGTTATCTAAAGTTGCAGCAGAAAAAGCTCTCGATGCATTCGTAAACCAAACAACCAAAGCTCTTAAGGGTGGCCAACGTGTTGCTCTTGTAGGTTTCGGTTCTTTCTCAGTTGCAAAACGTGCAGCTCGTAACGGACGCAATCCACAAACAGGAAAGGCCATCAAGATTGCTGCTAAGAAAGTAGCAAAATTCAAAGCTGGTGCTGACCTTGCTGCGAAAGTAAATAAATAGTCTACTATTTTACTTACACAAAAAAGCCTTGCATTTATGCAGGGCTTTTTTGCTTTATATAACATTGTCATGCTGAGCTTGTCGAAGCATGTTCCATTTTTTCCTTCTTAAATCTGCAATCGTTAATCGTTGTTCGCTAATATTTTGCCCCAAACCCCTGAAGGGGCTTTGAATTTTATACCCCCTTTAGGGGGAAGGGGGCAAACGTATTATCAGCATCCCTCTAATTCTCCCCCAGGTGGGAGAATAAAAAAAAGCACTTTGTATTTTGCTCCCTCTCACATGGGAGAGGGTCGGGGTGAGGTACAGAAAAAGTTGTAACTTTATACTATGAACAATTGGGTTACCATAGCAACATTCAATTATGCACACCAGGCTGCATTGCTAAAAGGCAGGATAGAGTCGGAGGGGCTGTTGTGCAATATAAAAGATGAGCTTATAGTAAACACCAACCCTTTATATTCAAATGCTATTGGCGGAGTAAAAGTACAGGTGAGAGATTGCGATGTGCAGAATGTTATTCCTTTACTGAAAGAACTTGGTTATAATGTGGAGGCCGATGCAAGTTTCGAAAAGCTTGTTACAAAAGTTGTACGCTTCACACAAAAAATACCCGTTATAAATAAGTACCCGCTCGAAAGGCGTTACACATTGCTTATGTTGGCGGCATCACTTTTTTTAGCTGCTATACTTGTGGTGGTATATTATAGTAGTAAGTAAGCACCATTCACTCAAAGAAAGCCTGAATTCAATAAGTACTAAAGGAACGCTATAATATATTGGATACCTTTATAGTATTAATAAACTATGAAAAAAGTATTTTTTATTATTTGTGTTTTTTTGATGATGCCATTTATGATGAGGGGGCAAAAATGGTACCCTGTTGGTATGGGTGTCAATAAAGGGGTGTATGCTTTAGATAGCTTATATGGGAATCTGTATGTTGGTGGTGTTTTTGACAGTGCTGAAGGTCATACGGCTAATTGTATTGCGAAGTGGAATGGAGCATCTTGGGATTCTTTAGGAAGCGGGGTCAGTGCCAGTAAAGATTCATTAATTTCTTATTATGTGGATGCGTTAGTTAATTATAATAATAAATTATATGTTGGAGGGAACTTTACAGCTACTGGTGGAAAGCCATCAAATAATATTGCACAATGGGATGGCTCAACATGGAGCCCACTGGATAGTGGAACAAATAATTCAGTATTCGCTTTATTAGTATATAATGGCAAGCTTATAGTAGGGGGACAATTTACATCTGCTGGCGGAATATCAACAAATTATATTGCAGAATGGGACGGCTCCGTATGGACTAACTTAGGCACTGGAACGAATGGTGTCGTTTGGGCCTTGGAAGTGTATAATGGCAATCTAATAGTCGGTGGGTATTTTAAAACTGCCGGTGGGGTACAAGTTAATCACATTGCCTCTTGGAATGGTACTTCATGGTCTGCTATGGATAAAGGAGTAAATGGGCAGGTTTATACCTTGTCAGTTTATAATAATAGTTTATTTGTAGGTGGTACTTTTGATAGTGCTTCCGGTAATAAAGTCAATTATATTGCGGAGTGGAATGGTACATCTTGGTCCGCACTGGGGAGTGGAATGAACAATCAAGTCAATGCTCTAACTGTATATAATAACAATCTTATTGTAGGAGGGTATTTTACAACTGCAGGTGGTATGTCAGCTAACTATGTTGCGGAATGGAATAATGTATTTTGGTCTCCACTTGATAATGGGTTAAATTTTGGAAGTGATGCTCTTGTTAGTTACGATGGAATTCTTTTTGCAGGTGGGGTATTTGATAGCGCAAGCAAAAATCCTGCAAACTACATAGCTCAATGGGGAGGTACAGCTGGATTAAATGAACTTTCAATTAATAATAACATAAACACATATCCCAACCCTACAACCGGTATTTTCACTTTCAACCTGTCAGGCAATAATGAAAAAGCCAATTTAATTATTTACAACATGCTTGGCGAGAATATATACAAGGCTCAATTTAACACAGCTACAACTCAAATTAATTTGAGCGGCCAACCTGCCGGTATTTACCTATATCGTATTATTTCTGAAAAAGGCGAGGCAATTGCTAGTGGAAAATTGGTGATAGAGTAAATAAAACCCACTATTGCCCAGTACTGATAAACATAAACATATCGCTGCTGCTCCACAAAAAACTTTTTTTGTCTCTTGCACTTTCAGTAACAGAATATCCAAGATCGTAAGAATTTAAATGAACGCCTGATTTTATGCAGAAAACAAAATCGTAGTAATCTTTACGTTTAAAAATAGCGATCAGGGGTACTCCAAAATCATCGAGGTTTTCTTTAACCCTATGCCGTAAGGGCTGCATTCCTATAAACAGTGGTTTGCCCTGTAATACATGTTTCGACAATAGAGTTTTGCCTTTAGGTATGTTTTGCGATAACAGTAACAGTTCGGCACCCAATTGCGGCGGGCAGAGTGTATATCCTCTTTTTCGTGCACTGTCAATTAGCGCCTTCCATGAAATATTATTATTATTTATAAATCCCAGGTCCTTGCCCGATACTATTACCGCTCTCAATACTTTTCCGGTATCGTAATCGGGTATCTCAGCTAAAAGCGTATCTACTATATCCCGCACCGGTTTTTCGTTCAGTTCAGCACCGTAAAACAAACCAGAGGAAGATAGTGCACAACGCAAACTTATGGTGTCTTTTTTCCTGGCGGTACTGTCGGGGCTTGATGCCATAACAACAGTAACTACATTGCTTAACAGCAATAGGGTAAGTATCTTTTTCATGGGGTGTTAGGATACTGGTTTAATATAATATTGAGCTTATTTCTCTACATAATAACGTGTTATTTCTTAGGTTTCTTTCCCTTTAAGGTACCACTGAACGTACATGATTTCTTTGTTTTACCTTTTTTGTTGGTAAGCACGCCGGTTCCTTGTATATCATCACCGCTTACTGTACCTGTCCAGGTATAAGTATTGTCCTTATCGTCCTTAGCATTACATGTGAATGAATAAGATGGTGGTGAAGCACTTGAATCTACCGTGGCATCGTATTCAGATGCCTTAAAGCCTTCATCGGTCAATGTTTTGCATTGAAAAGTTCCTCCGCTGAACTTCAGTTCATCTTTAACGGGTTCGGCTTTCTTTTTACCATCGGGCGTAACATCGCAGGTATAGCTTTTTCTGTCAAGTTTTCCGCTTTTCTTTTTAGACTGCGCATTGCCAAAACTTACAAACAATAGCAGGCTTAGGAGTGTAATAATTGTTTTTTTCATGGAGGTTTAATTTGGGGTTAAAATCTATTGAGCTTTTAGGAGTGCATCAAGTGTTATCCACTAATTGAGTTAACGGAAGAAAATCAATAAGGTTGGAATTAAACAAAGAAATTCGTTGAAGCGTTTAAAAATATAGTTGAACACGCTTTTTATAAAGGTCATTGTATTAAGTATGATGAGAAATATCTGCCTTTTTGTCACGAATAAATTTTAGCAAGCAATTTTCATTGTAAATAATTGATTGTCAATTATTTATTAAAATATTAGCTATGTTTTTTAGCATTTTGTTCTATTGTTATTTATTGTATTTATCAATAGAATCACCACTCCGTTTGGTGCGCCTGGCAGAGTAGTTTTTTTAGCCTCTTTATATGTCATTTTAAAAGCTATTTTTGTCTGAAATAAAGATTAAGAAAATTATGAAGCGGACCATAAAAAAAGTTGCCGTAATAGGTTCCGGTGTAATGGGCTCTCAAATAGCCTGTCACTTTGCAAACATTGGTGTACAGGCTTTGCTGCTTGATATAGTACCAAAGGAATTAAGAGAAGATGAAACCAAGAAGGGCCTGACCCTGAAGGATAAAGCAGTACGTAACCGTATTGTGAACGAGGCCTTGGCGCATGCCAGCAAAATGAGCCCAAATCCTTTATATAACAAGGCATTTATATCGCGCATTACAACAGGCAACCTTGAAGACGATATTGCACAGGTAAGCACCTGCGACTGGATAATAGAAGTAGTCAGTGAAAACCCAGCTATTAAAAAGATAGTATTCGATCAGTTAGAAAAAGCACGTAAGCCTGGAACACTTATTACCAGTAACACATCGGGCATACCATTACATATGCTTGCACAAGGCAGGGGAGAAGATTTTCAGAATAATTTCTGCGGAACACACTTCTTTAACCCGCCTCGTTACCTGCGTTTACTAGAAATTATTCCTACCCCACAAACCGACCCTGAGGTTGTTGATTTCTTAATGCACTATGGCGACCTGTACCTTGGTAAAACTACCGTACTTTGTAAGGATACTCCTGCCTTTATTGCTAACCGCATTGGTGTGTATGGCATTATGGCGCTCTTTCACTTAGTAGAAAAAATGGGACTTACGGTTGAACAAGTTGATAAACTAACCGGCCCCGCATTAGGCAGGCCAAAGTCTGCAACCTTCCGTACATGTGATGTGGTAGGGCTTGATACATTAATAAATGTAGCGAATGGGTTAACTGCCAATTTAAAGAACGATGAAGCAAAAGATTCGTTTGTACTGCCTAAGTATGTGGCTAAAATGGGCGAAAGCAAATGGCTGGGTGATAAAACCGGGCAGGGCTTTTACAAAAAGGTAAAGAACAAAGAAGGCAAGAGCGAAATTATGGCTTTGGACCTGAACACAATGGAATACAAGCCATCGCAAAAAGTAAAGTTTGCAACGCTTGAGGCTGCCAAGGCAATGGATTCAATTACCGACAGAATGAAAGTGCTGGTGAACGGAAAAGATAATGCTGGTGATTTTTACCGTGCTTCGTTCGCAGGTTTATTTACTTATGTGTCAAACCGCATTCCTGAAATATCGGACGAACTATATAAAATAGATGATGCTATGCGTGCCGGTTTTGGCTGGCAGCTTGGCCCTTTTGAAACATGGGATGCTATTGGCGTACAGGCCGGTATTGACCTGGTAGAAAAATCGGGCAGCAAACCTGCAGCATGGGTATATGATATGGTAAAGAAGGGATGCACTTCTTTCTACAAAGTAGAAAATGGTGTACGTAAGTACTACGATATTCCTTCCGGTTCATATAAAGCAATTCCGGGTGCTGAGGCATTCCTGTTGCTCGATAATTTCCGCAAGACCAAAACCGTTTGGGAAAACTCTGGCACGACCGTTACCGATATTGGCGATGGTATATTGAACCTTGAGTTCCATACCAAAATGAACTCTATTGGTGGTGAAGTATTGGCAGGCCTGAACAAAGCAATTGATATTGCAGAAAAAGATTTCCGTGGGTTGGTAGTATCGAACGAGGGAGCAAATTTCTCAGCCGGTGCTAACGTAGCGTTAATATTTACCATGGCTATTGAACAAGATTGGGAAGAACTTGATATGGCTATCCGTGTGTTCCAGAATGCGAACATGCGTGTGCGTTATTCATCTATACCGGTTGTTGTAGCTCCTCATAATATGGCGCTGGGTGGCTCATGCGAAATGGCAATGCACTCCGATAAAGTACAGATACATGCTGAGACCTATATGGGCCTGGTTGAGTTTGGTGTAGGACTTATACCGGGTGGTGGCGGAACAAAAGAAATGGCTGTTCGCATCTCCGATTCATTTAAAGAAGGTGATGTTGAATTAAATGTGTTGCGCGATAAATTCCTGACCATTGGTATGGCAAAGGTTTCTACATCTGCGTACGAGGCATTTGACTTAGGTTATCTGCGTAAAGGGCACGATGAGGTTACCGTAAACCGTTCGCGCTTGTTGGCTGATGCAAAAGAATCTGTCCTTCGTTTGGCTGATGAAGGATATACACAACCTGCCATGCGCAAGGATGTTAAGGTATTGGGCAAACAAGGCCTTGGTATGGTGTATGTAGGCGCCGATGTTATGAAGGTGGGTCACTATATGTCGGAACATGATAAGAAGATATCGTTGAAACTGGGTTACGTACTTTGCGGTGGCGATCTTTCAGCCCCTGCTTTGGTTTCTGAACAATATTTACTAGATTTGGAAAGAGAAGCGTTCATGTCATTGTGCGGTGAGAAAAAGACACTTGAACGTATTCAGAGCATATTAACCGGAGGAAAAATACTTAGAAATTAATAAATAGTAGTATGGCACAAGAAGCATATATTGTTGCAGGGTTTAGGTCGGCAGTGGGAAAAGCCCCACGCGGTAAATTCCGTTTTACCCGTCCTGATGAATTAGCAGTAAATGTATTAAAGCATTTATTGGCATCGGTTCCTAACCTGAAAAAAGAAAATATTGATGACCTTATTGTTGGTAATGCAATGCCTGAGGCAGAGCAGGGACTGAACTTTGCAAGGTTCATTTCATTAATGGCATTCGATACCGATAAAATTCCGGCTATGACGGTTAACCGTTATTGCGCATCGGGCCTCGAAACTATTGCAATTGCAACTGCCAAGATCCGTTCAGGTATGGCCGATTGTATTATTGCAGGCGGAGCAGAATCAATGTCGCTTATACCAATGGGTGGCTGGAGAATTGTACCAGATGCCGATGTGGCTTTTGAGCACCCGGACTGGTATTGGGGCATGGGTAGCACGGCTGAGGCGGTTGCTAATGAGTATAAAGTTTCACGTGCCGACCAGGATGCATTTTCTTTCAGCTCTCACCAAAAAGCATTGGCCGCTATTAAGGCTGGCAAGTTCAATGATGAGATAGTGAATGTGAAAGTGAAGGAGACATACGTTGACGAAAAAGGTAAAAAACAAAACAGGGAATATGATGTAAATGCCGATGAAGGTCCTCGTGCAGATACAACCGTGGAAGCACTTGCAAAACTGAAGCCGGTATTTGCTGCTGACGGAAGTGTAACTGCAGGTAACTCATCACAAACATCTGACGGTGCAGCTTTTGTTATTGTAATGTCGGAACGCATGGTGAAGGAGTTGAACCTGAAACCAATTGCAAGGTTAGTATCGTATGCTGCGGCAGGTGTTCCTCCGCGCATTATGGGTATTGGCCCGGTTGAGGCTATTCCAAAGGCATTGAAGCTTGCCAATTTAAAATTACAGGACGTACAATTAATAGAATTGAATGAAGCATTTGCTTCACAATCGCTTGCTGTAGTTCGCACGCTTGGTATCAACCAGGATATTGTGAACGTGAATGGCGGAGCAATCGCATTAGGCCATCCATTAGGATGTACAGGTGCAAAACTTTCGGTACAACTGTTTAACGAAATGCGCCGCCGTAAGAACAAGTACGGTATGGTAACAATGTGTGTTGGAACCGGCCAGGGAGCAGCAGGTATATACGAACTACTTAATTAACTCAATACTAAATACGAAAAACATGAGCACAATCGAAACTAAAACATCTCTCAAAGGTGGAGAATTTTTGATAAAGGAAACATCTTACCAGGATGTATTTATTCCTGAAGAATGGACTGAAGAGCAAAAGATGATTGCACAAACCTGTCATGATTTTATTGCACAGGAGATCTGGCCGATCCTTGATAAGATCGATGATAAGGAAGAAGGCCTTATGCAAAAGCTGATGGATAAGTCTGCTGAGCTGGGGATGCTTGGTTTGAATATTCCTGAACAGTACGGAGGTTTTGAAAAAGATTTTCTTACAGGTATGCTTGCAACTGAAGCTATTGGTAGCGGACATTCATTTGCTGTAGCATTCTCTGCACATACCGGTATTGGTACATTGCCAATATTGTATTATGGTAACGAAGCACAAAAAGCAAAATACCTTCCTAACCTTGCTGATGGCAAATGGAAAGCTTGTTATTGCTTAACAGAGCCAGGTTCAGGTTCTGATGCTAACTCGGGCAAAACAAAAGCAACATTGTCTGCTGATGGAAAAACATACAGCATCACCGGCCAGAAAATGTGGATAACCAATGGTGGTTTTGCTGATATACTTATTGTATTTGCGAAGATCGGCGACGATAAAAACCTGAGTGCATTTATTGTAGAAAAAGCATTTGGTGGAATTACACTGAACCCTGAAGAACATAAGATGGGTATTCGTGGTAGCTCAACCCGCCAGATATTCTTTAACGATTGCAAAGTTCCTGCTGAGAACCTGCTTTCTGAAAGAGAGAATGGATTTAAGATTGCGGTTAACATTCTGAATGTGGGCCGTATTAAATTAGCTGCTGCTGCTTTAGGCGCATCTAAATCAGTTATTAATAAAGCTGTTGAATATGCAGGTCAACGTGTTCAGTTTGGTCACCCGATCGGTACATACGGTGCTATTCAACATAAACTTGCTGAACAAACTATCCGTGCATTTGCATGCGAATCGGCACTATACCGTGTAAGCCGCAATATTGAAGATGCTATTGAAGCATTGCAGGAAGGCGGAATGGAAAAAGGTAAAGCAGTACTGAAAGGTATTGAGCAATTTGCTGTAGAGGCTGCTATTATGAAAGTATTTGGTTCAGAAGTATTGAACTATGTGGTTGATGAAGGTGTGCAGGTTTATGGCGGTATGGGTTTCTCGTCTGATGCTCCTATGGAAAGAGCGTATCGCGATGCCCGTATCAACAGAATATTTGAAGGAACCAATGAGATCAACCGTATGCTTACCGTTGATATGATGTTGAAACGTGCTATGAAAGGCGAGCTTGATCTGATGGGCCCTGCTACCAAGGTTGCAGGTGAACTTATGTCAATACCTGATTTTGGCGAACCTGATACAGCATTGTTTGCAGCAGAAAAGAAATATATTAGGAATTTTAAGAAAGCAGCGTTGATGGTTGCAGGTGCAGCTGTTCAAAAGCTTATGATGAAGCTTTCGAGCGAGCAAGAAGTTGTAATGAACCTTGCAGATATGTTGATAGAACTATATGTATGCGAGTCAATGCAACTGCGTGTTGAAAAACTTGTAAGCATGAAAGGCGAAGCGGAATGTGCCTTATTAATTGATATGATGCGTACATACTTATACGATGCTGCTGACAAGATCAACAAATCGGGTAAAGATGCTATCTGTTCATTTGCTGAAGGCGACGAACAACGCATTATGTTATCAGGTTTGAAGCGCTTTACTAAAACAGATACATTCAACACCAAAGAATCACGCCGCAGAATTGCGAGCAAACTAATTGCTGAAGGTAAATACTGCTTTTAATAGGAATGGAGCCAACCCGCATATTTGATATTCCATACTGGCAACACGAAAAGTTTCCTAAACCGGATGCGCTTGTTACCAAAGTAAATGGAACCTGGAAACCTGTAAGCAGTGAGGAATTCCTTAAGACTGCTGAAAAGATGAGCTATGGCTTTTTAGCATTGGGCATAACCAAGGGCGATACTATTGCAAGTATCTCTACCAACAACAGGTGCGAGTTCAATTACATTGACCAGGGTATGTTACAGATAGGCGCTATGCACGTGCCTATGTATCCTACTATCAGCGATAGCGACTACAATTACATATTGAACGATGCAGGGGTGAAATATATCTTTGTTTCTGACGAAGCGCTTTACAACCGTGTGAAGGAAGTGGTAAAGACGGTGCCTACTGTTAAAGGTGTGTATACCTATAACGAAATTGCCGGAGCTAATCACTGGACAGAAGTATTGAAGTTAGGCGAGAAGAATCCTCAACCCGAAAAGCTGGCTGAACTGAAAAAGGCTGTTACTCCGAATGATACGGCTACACTCATTTATACTTCGGGCACAACGGGCCAACCAAAAGGTGTAATGCTTTCACATAACAATATTATAAGTAATGTTATTGATGCACACCCTTATGTGCCTATAAAGCCACAAAGCAGGGCGCTCAGCTTTTTGCCACTGTGCCATATATATGAGCGTATGCTGAATTATCTCTATCAGTATTCAGGCATTTCTATTTATTACGCTGAAAGTATCGATCTGATAGGTGATAACTTGCGCGAAGTAAAACCGCATGTATTTGTAGCGGTTCCGCGTGTGCTCGAAAAAATATTCGATAAAATAATGGCCACAGGTAATAAACTTACCGGATTCAAAAAATTTATGTTCTTCTGGGCACTTGAAATTGGTACCAAGTATGAACACTATGGTGCGAATGGCTGGTGGTACAAAATGAAATTAAATGTTGCCCGTAAACTTGTATTCAGTAAATGGGCAGCAGCAGTAGGTGGTAATTTAGAATTAGTAGTGTCGGGCGGTGCAGCTTTGCAGCCACGCCTTGCACGGGTTTTCTGGGCGGCAAAAATTCCAATCCTTGAAGGATATGGCTTAACTGAAACATCGCCCGTAATTGCTGTAAATACGCTTGAGCCAAATGGTTCGCACTTTGGAACAGTGGGCCCGGTAATACCAAGTGTAAAAGTGAAATTTGCTGAAGATGGAGAGATACTTTGCAAAGGACCTAACGTTATGCAAGGTTATTACAAACAACCTGAAGCCACACGCGAAGCAATTGATGCGGATGGATGGTTCCACACCGGAGATATAGGTACTTTGGTTGATAATCGGTTCCTTAAGATAACAGACAGAAAGAAAGCCCTGCTCAAAACATCGGGTGGAAAATATATTGCTCCGCAGCCTATTGAAAACAAAATGAAGGAGTCACGCTACATTGAGCAAATGATGGTTATTGGCGACGGACAAAAATTTGCTGCTGCGTTGATTGTGCCTAAGTATGCAGAACTAGAGCCATGGTGTAAGGAGAACGATGTTACCTATACAAGCCATGATGACCTTATTCAAAATCAGAAAGTACATGACCTATACAGAAGCGTATTAGATAAGTATAATACCTTCTTTGGCCATGTTGAGCAGGTAAAGAAGTTCGAATTACTTGCACATGAATGGACAGTTGCCGGCGGAGAAATTACACCCAAACTCGATCTTAAGAGAAAGGTAATTCTTGAAAAGTATAAGGCACTTGTCGATAAGATATATAACAGCCACGAAGGATAGATTACCTTCTTATAATTGTACCTTGTTTTTCACGCTGTCATCAAGGCAGGTATTACTGTATAGGTAATAGCTATAGTATTTAAAATTATAGGCTTTAACAAGTTTCAAATGATCATTTGGAATTGAATAATGAGTGTCTTTATAAAGGCGTTTTGTCACAACAAAGTCGATATTTTTATGTGTAAGCATCGAATCCATAATGGAATTAAAACGTTTAGGGCTGCTGTAATTACCATCTTTTTGAAAAGGAAAATCCTGTAGCGCAGGCTTACAATTGGTGTAAAATTCAAAATTATGAGGCGACCAAGTAGAGGCTAATACCTTGTTTTCGGCCATACTCTTGATATTAATTAGGCAATCACGAATTTCGTACCTGCGATCTTTAAAACAAACAGTATAACTGAATGCAATACCACATATTACAGATAAACCAATGCCACATTTAATAAGTAGTTGTAATTTACTCTGGAATATAAATGCTCCGAAAAGCAATAAAAGAGAGCATACATTAATAATATCAAACCATATTGGCGTAGTTTCATAGTACCCCAGGTAATCAAAACCCGACCAGTATGTATGTGACTTGTTGATCTTAAAATTAAGTATGCAAAATACTAAAGCAATAATAGCAGCAATTGTCAATAACATAGGAAACTTAAAGGATTGCTGCTTTTCAATTTTAAAGTATGGGAAAGCAATATATATAGCTGTAAATACCAACGGAAGGTCTACAACTAGTTTTTTAAAAGGATAGCTTACCAGGAAATAGCTCTGCAATACGTGAAAAACTAAAACCAGTGCAACAAGTAATAAGCCATCTTTTTCTTTTGCATTCGTTGATGTGGTAAAAATAAATGGCCAGTATGCCAATGATATTAAAAAGAGGAAAAGGAAAGGAAGACTATACCGGAAAAATCCGGTACATATAAAAGCCATAATATCAGAATATACTTTCATTAAGTTCTTACTCAGCCAGGCAATCAGGCTAAACCCATTTGCAGAATTATGCAGAGCAGAATATTCACCCTTCCCTGTAAGTTCAGAAAGTACAGCGCCAATATTACTGCCAATGGCATGCAAGCAAAACAGGTAAAATAGAAAGCTTACTGCAACGCCTAAAGCAAAAAATAAAACAGGCGCTATCTTTTTATTACGAATGGATGTTACCAGCATAAAAATTCCAACCCCGGCTAAAAGAAAACCATTTAAAACATAAACTATACAAACAGCGGAAGCAGCAAGAAGCCCTGCTAACATTGCTGTATACCATTTTGAATACCCATACTTAAAGTATACCCAAATAGTAATGGTTATAGCTAATAATGAAAATATCTGCGGGCTATTGAACCGCGAAAAGATAAAAAAGTAGAAGTTTGACAGGATAAGCAAAAGAAAAAGCCATTGCGACGGATCGTTTGGCCGAATTATGCGCATAATATTAAATAAGAGCAGTACTATCAGTATGGATGCAAGTACTGCAGGTATTCGCAGTCCCCATAAATTATTACCGGCTATTTTCATTGAATAATAAATGGGCAGAATGCTATATATTGTCATGCATTCAAAAGGTGTTTGACTAAAGCCAACTGTTGTGCGGTCCTGGCTTCTGCAATATTTATTTATTGCCCCACAGGCATAAGTCCCTTCATCTTCCTGGCACACATTGCAGACCTGGTAGGCCGATGCATCCTGATCAAGAAAAAAGAACCTGCAAACGATTAAAGATAAAATGGCACCAATTTTCCAGAACCTCATGCTCGTTGTTTAATCCAAACGGTTTTCAACCAAAAGTATGAAAAAATGCAGTATTATACCTATTACATGGTAGCAAGGGTAGGGAAATGTAGGTATTTATTTTTATCTTTGATTTTTAAGGATATTGCTATATTAAACACAGGAAATGATTAATGTTACCAAGACATATTTGCCTCCTCTTGAAGAGTATGAAGCATATTTGAAGAAGATCTGGAAAACGAACTGGGTTAGCAATAATGGCCCCTTGGTAGTAGAACTGGAGGCTGAGCTTAAGAAGAAACTTGGTTCGAAGCATGTTTTCTTTACTGGTAACGGAACAATAGCTATACAAATTGCGATAAAGGCACTGGGGCTTACCAAGGAAATAATAACCACACCATACTCTTATGTGGCCACAACAACTTCGGTTTTGTGGGAGAACTGCACCCCTGTTTTTGTGGATATAGACCCTTACACATGTTGTATTAATCCTAGACTGATCGAAGAAAAAATCACACCTGATACAGAAGCAATACTGGCTACACATGTATATGGCATTCCCTGCGCCATTGAAGAAATAGAGAAGATTGCGAAGAAACATAAGTTGAAAGTAATTTACGATGCTGCCCATGCCTTTGGCACTATTTATAAAAATAGAGCCCTTGCCAGCTATGGTACTATATCAACACTCAGTTTTCACGCCACTAAACTTTTTCATACAATTGAAGGTGGCGCTATTCTTACCGATGACGACGAACTTGCAGCCAAAATCAGTTTATACAGAAGTTTCGGACACGTTGGTGATGAGTATTTTTCAATTGGTATCAATGGTAAAAATTCAGAATTCCATGCAGCCATGGGGCTTTGCCTGTTAGGTAAGGTAAGTGATTTCATAGAACGCAGAAAGCAATTGTTTGCAGAATACGATCATGCATTGAAAAGTATTGACCTTATACGCCCTACTGTTCCAGGTGGAACAATATTTAACTTTGCATACTATCCGGTTATATTTAAGAGTGAAGCGGACGTATTGAAAGTGAAAGCTGCATTGGCACAACAGGCTATTAACCCGAGAAGGTATTTTTATCCTTCTCTTAATAAACTGCCCTATATTACAGGGGCAGATAGTTGTCCTGTATCGGAAGATTACGCTAAAAGAGTTTTATGCTTACCCTTGTATTATGAATTAGCAAGCGAAGATGTTACACGAATATCTAATATCATTGTTAAGTCGTTGGTATGAAACTTGCAATAATGCAGCCATACCTGTTTCCGTATATAGGGTACTTTCAACTTATGAATGCTGCAGATGAGTTTGTGGTGTATGACAATATAAAATACACAAAAAAGGGCTGGATAAACAGAAACCGTATTCTGGTTAATGGCAGTGATGCATACATAAATTTTCCGCTAAAGAAGGACTCTGATTATTTGGACGTGAAGGACAGGTATCTTGCTGAAATATGGCCACAGGAAAGGCAGAAATTATTAAATAAGCTTAAGGAATCGTACAGAAAAGCCCCATACTTTGAACAGGCTTATGCAGTTATTGAGAAGTGTATTTTGTTTGAAGATATGAACTTGTTTGCGTTTATTCTGAATTCCTTAACTGTAATAAAGAACTACCTCGATATCTCAACTCCGTTTGTAGTATCTTCAACAATTGCAATTGATAACAGTTTAAAGGCACAGGATAAAGTAATGGCAATTTGCCAATCAAAAAAAGCCAATGTTTACATTAACCCGATTGGTGGAGTGGAGTTATATAATAAAGAGGACTTTACGAAATCAGGAATCGAACTTTTCTTTTTGAAAACCGGTACCATAGAATATAAGCAGTTTGATAATGCGTTTGTGCCATACTTGTCGATAATAGATGTGATTATGTTCAACGCAAAAGAAGAGATAAAGAAATATTTGAGTTTGTATTCATTACTTTAATTAGCTGTGTAATGTTTAAATGGAATAAACTTGGAAAAGTATTTACGCCCCAGGAAATAGAAGGAAGGGCCTGGTTAAAGGAGTTTGCACAGGCTCCATCTGTTTTACTGTTTGAAGATTTTGTTCGTGTCTATTTTTCATGCAGGCCCGCACCCGATGCTAATAGGCAATATGTAAGCTATTCTGCTTATGTAGATTTGAACAGGTCGAACTTGTTTGAAATTAAGAACGTAGCTGCACAGCCTATCCTGGAGTTAGGTGGATTGGGTACTTTTGACGAATTTGGTACATACCCGGTTTCTGTAATACGAAAGAATAATGAAGTATTAGCCTATTATGCAGGATGGACCCGTTGCGAATCAGTTCCGTTTAACGTGGCAATTGGGGCAGCAATAAGTAAAAACAATGGTGAAACATTTACTAAATTGGGCGAGGGTCCTATACTATCGTACGACGTTAACGAACCATTTGTATTAAGCGGGCCGAAGATCAGGAGATTTAATAACCAATGGTACTTATTTTACATTGCCGGCCAGAAATGGATAACGCATAATGGTAAACCCGAGCCTGTGTACAAAATAAGAATGGCACACTCAACTGATGGTATTAACTGGGTAAAGGCAAATGAAAATATAATTGAAAGCAAGGTTGAAGAAAATGAAGCGCAGGCCAGCCCGGACGTGTTTTATTATAAGAACAGGTACCACATGTTTTTTTGTTACCGGTATAGCTTCGATTTTCGAAGTAAAAAGAATGGGTATAGAATAGGTTATGCGTATTCGGATGATCTCATAAACTGGACAAGAGATGATTCACAGGTGGGCATTGATGTTTCGGCAGAAGGATGGGATGCTGAAATGATAAGCTACCCTCATGTTTTTGAGCTTGATGGCTCTGTATATATGTTTTATTTGGGGAATCAGGTGGGTAAATATGGTTTCGGACTTGCAAAACTTGAAAGCTACTCTGTATAAAATATAACCAAACATGAAGTGGAAGAAGCTTGGTAAAATATTTGACCCAACGGAACATAAACTTCCGAATGGGTGCAGTGAGTTTGCTCAATCGCCTCAAACATTGGTGTTTGATGATTTTGTGCGCATATACTTTTCAACCCGGGCCAAAGACAGTACCGGAAAATTTCTAAGCCATATTGCCTTTGTAGATTTTGATAAAGACCTGAAAAATATTCAACGGATTTCTTCAGATACTGTTATTAAGCTAGGAAATTTAGGATGTTTTGACGAACATGGTATTTTCCCTATAAACCCAGTAATGCATGAAGGTAGAATACTGGCATATACTACCGGGTGGAGCAGAAGAGTTTCTGTGTCTGTCGAAACCTCAATAGGTTTGGCATATAGTGAGGATAACGGACTTACATTTAGAAAAGTAGGCGAAGGCCCTGTATTAACATCTTCGCTACATGAGCCATTTTTGGTAGGCGATGCCTTTGTTTGCGTGTTTGCCGGTGTATACTACATGTGGTATATTTTCGGTACGAAATGGGCCGAGTACGATAAGGGAAGCCAGCCGGATAGGGTATATAAAATTGGCTATGCAACATCTGCTGACGGAATTACCTGGGCAAAGCAGGATAAGCGATTGATTGCAGATAAACTTAATGAGGATGAATGCCAGGCATTGCCTACCGTTATTAAAATTAAAGATACATACCATATGTTTTTCTGTTATAGGGAAGCTGTGGGGTTCAGAAAAACAAAAGGAAGAGGATATAGAATAGGGTATGCCTATTCATCTGATCTTGTTAACTGGACACGTGATGATGATAAAGGAATAGATGTTTCAGCGAATTCATGGGATTCTGATATGATGTGTTATCCGCATGTTTTTGAATGTAATGGTAAAGTATACCTGCTTTACAATGGTAATGAATTCGGAAAGTATGGATTTGGACTTGCCGTATTAGAAGAATAGTATGGAGAGTGTAACATATAAAATAAAAACAGCAAACGAAAATGAGATATACACTCATTTAATTGAGTGTAGTGATAACTTTTATCCACCACTTGCCGGAAGGGTGGATATTCGGGAGTATTCAAAGAAGATTGCGACAAAGGCCGTAACATTGGAAGCTTGGATGCAAAATGAACTTATAGGGCTGATTGCTGCATATATAAATACCGAGAATAAAGATTCGTTTATTACAAATGTTAGTGTTATAAAAAAGTATAGTGGGGCAGGGGTTGCCAGTAAGCTATTAGCTGACTGCATTGTCTATGCAAAAGAAAGGGATATAAAGAAGATCAGATTGGAAGTTAATAAGGATAACGCCCCGGCAATTGGTTTTTACACTAAATTTGATTTTAAAGTGTCAGGCACTAAGGATGACGAATTAATAATGAAACTAAACTTAATTTAAACGCGTGAGTAGAGATTACAATAAGGAATTACAGGATACTACAACTCATAAATACGCCTATAATTTCGATTTGGATGTAATGCATCCTTACATGCTTAAGTCGTTCATCCCCTTTTTTCAGAAAGGTAATTTGTTGGAGTTAGGAAGTTTTAAAGGCGATTTTACACGGAGATTCCTACCATACTTTAAAGATATAACCTGTGTTGAGGCGTCTGATGAAGCAATAAGTATTGCAAAAAAGGAATTAGGCAATACTATTAAATTTGTTAATGCCTTATTCGAAACAGTAAAGCTACCGACGAAGTACGATAATATAGTTTTAACACATGTTCTCGAACATATTGATGACCCGGTGGCCGTTATGAAAAGAATTAACGATGAATGGTTATCCGATACCGGCAGATTCTTTCTGGTTTGTCCCAATGCAAATGCCCCATCGAGGCAAATAGCGGTTAAAATGGGCCTTATCAGCCATAATTCGGCTATAACACCAGCTGAAAAAGAACATGGACATAGAATCACATACTCCTTAGATACCCTGGAAAGAGATGCAAAAGCAGCGGGCTTGAAAGTGGTTCACCGTTCAGGTATTTTCTTTAAAGCATTGGCTAATTTCCAATGGGATAAACTTTTGAAAACTGATATTATTTCGCCTGAATACCTTGAAGGTTGTTATGAGTTAGGTCAGCAGTACCCTGATCTGTGTTCAAGTATATTTTTAATGTGCGAAAAGGGTAAGTAATAGTTAAACGATACTATATGGGTTTGATTTCAGTATGTTTTGCAGTTTATCAGAATGAAGGTAGTTTAACTATCCTGTATAATGATATAGTAAAACAGCTGGAAAGTAATTTTCCAACGCACAGTTTTGAATTTGTATTTGTAAATGACGGATCTAAGGATAATTCGCTTAATGAACTAGTTGAGCTAAAGAAAAAGACAGGCGACCAGCGAATAAAGATCATTTCTTTCTCAAGGAATTTTGGACAAATGGCAGCTATTTTGGCTGGCTGGAAGTATGCCAAAGGAGATGCTGTTATTAATATGGCCGCTGATTTACAAGACCCACCTGCGCAGTGTGTTGAAATGATAAAGGAATGGGAGCAGGGAAGTGAAATAGTGGTTTCTTATAGAAAAGCACATGGCACATCTGGCATGAATAAACTTACTTCAAGGTTGTTTTATAGATTGGTGTTACCCAGTATACCTCCTGGCGGATTCGACTTTGTTTTGTTGGACCGAAAGCCAATGGATGTTATCAATAACCTGAAGGAAAGAAATCGTTTCTACCAATATGATATACTTTGGGCAGGCTTTAAATTAAAGTTCATTCCTTACGAAAAGCTTACCCGGACAATAGGTAAGTCACAATATAATCTTATAAAGCGCTTCGGTAATTTTATGGTGGCTTTTATAAGTGTCAGCTATTTTCCGTTAAGGCTAATGTCTGTGTTAGGTTTTTCATTTTCATTTGCAGGCTTCCTGTATGCATTGAGTATTTTGCATGCATATTTTTATCATCATACTCCTTTTACCGGATGGGCTCCCATCATGATTCTCTTATTGGTTATAGGCGGTTTGCTAATGGTAATGCTGGGCGTATTGGGCGAATATATATGGCGGATATATGACGAGGTTAAGCAACGGCCCGTTTATATTGTAGACAAGGAATTGTAATAAAACAGCCTGAGGTTTAATTCAGGCTGTAATCCATTAATAAAAAAAATAAAGTATTAAAAGTTCGGCTTGAGTAAGTATTTGCTGTAGAACAAATTGATAATATCAACTACTTCATCAGCTGTATCTACTACATTGAAAAGGTTAATGTCTTCCGGACTTGCATTCTTCTCATTCTGAATCATCTCCAGTTTTATCCAATCGAGCAGGCCCGACCAGTATTTTCTACCAACCATTACCACAGGAAAGTGCGCAATTTTATTGGTTTGAATAAGAGTGAGCGCCTCAAATAATTCATCAAGTGTGCCAAGTCCACCAGGCAGTACAACAAATCCCTGCGCATATTTCAGGAACATTACTTTACGTACGAAGAAATAATCGAAGTTAATAAGCTTATCAGGGTCAATGAATGGGTTATGGCTTTGCTCCATTGGCAAGGTTATATTTAACCCTACAGACCTTCCGCCACCTGCTTTAGCGCCTTTGTTGGCAGCTTCCATAATACCCGGGCCACCGCCCGAAATAACACCATACCCATTCCGGGTAAGCTTAAATGCAATTTCCGATGCCAGTTTGTAATATTCATGTGCAGGCTTAGTTCTCGCAGAACCGAATATAGAAACGCAAGGCCCAACCTTTGCCATCTTTTCAAAACCTTCTACAAACTCCGCCATTATACGGAATATCTGCCATGAATCGGTTGCTTTTATTTCGCTCCAGGGTTTTTCTTTAAATGCTTTCTGAATTGCTTCTTCGTCGTTAAACATGCGTATTTTTCTTTAAAATTATAATTCTTTAGCCAAGTATACGGCAGTATGGCTCTTTTTGTTGCGAATTATTTCTTCAGGGGTGCCTTCTACAACTATATGCCCGCCCTTAGATCCGCCCTCAGGGCCCAAGTCAATAATATGGTCGGCTATTTTAATAACGTCCATATTATGTTCAATAACTATAACTGTATTGCCATAGTCAACCAGTTTATTCAACACATCAAGCAACAGGCGTATATCTTCAAAATGCAAACCCGTAGTTGGTTCGTCAAGTATATAAAGTGTATTGCCGGTTTGTTTTTTTGAAAGCTCAGTTG
>Ga0206877_10025_pt1 | contig 48528 bp, 54 predicted proteins | sample Alteio_BWOrgCont_7_FD_152623 | JGI IMG/M metagenome (GOLD analysis project Ga0206877, IMG submission 152623) | Enriched cells from forest soil in Barre Woods Harvard Forest LTER site, Petersham, Massachusetts, United States -... | ecosystem: Environmental > Terrestrial > Soil > Temperate forest >...
GCGGAGCCGTTTCCACCATTCGCGTCCCCCGATGCCAACGGAAAATGGGTTGGTTGGGAAATCGACATCATCAACGCCGTCTGCGAAAAGGCAAAGTTGGATTGTCAGATTACCCCCGTGGCCTGGGACGGCATCATTCCCGCGCTGACCAGCGGGAAGATCGATCTGATCATGGCCTCGATGTCAATCACCGACGAGCGAAAGAAAGTCATAGACTTTTCAGACAAATATTATGAGTCACCTGCTGCGATCGCCGGCGCCAAAGGTGTCGACCTCAAGCCGACCCTTGAGGCGATGGCCGGAAAAATCGTAGCCGCGCAAGTCTCCACCACACATGCGGCCTACGCCAAAAAGCATTTCACCCGATCAGAAATCAAGGAATACCAAACCGGCGACGAAGAACTTCAGGACCTTGCGGCTGGTAGGGTGGATGCCGTCATTTCAGAAGAGATGACAATTGACGAGTACGTAAAGTCTTCACAAGGCAGCGCTTGTTGTGAAGACAAAGGCCGCGTTGCTTCCGACGTAGATATCTACGGTCCGGGGATCGGAGCGGGCCTTCGCAAAGGCGACGATGCATTGCGCGAGAAGGTCAATGCGGCGATCAAGGCTACTCGAGCTGACGGAACGTATCAGAAAATAACGGCTGGCTATTTTAAATCCGATATCTACGGAGATTAACGCTTCGCTCCTCCCAGCCCAGTCGGTTCTGCGATTAATTTCGGGGGGCCGGCCCTTTATAAACGGGTCTGACAAGGCCGAACCGCTGGCAAACTTATGCCATACTTTTCACACGCGCTTGATTTGCTCTTGGGCGACACCGGATGGGGCCGCAATCTGCTCTTCGGGCTTTTGCGCACTATCGAAATCGCGCTGGGTGCCTATAGTCTTGGCTTGCTAATCGGACTTGTCGGTGCTTATGGCAAGCTATACGTCGGCGGTGCTGTCGGTAATTTCTTCATTCTGTACACTACGCTTGTGAGAGCTGTTCCAGAGCTGATTCTGATCCTAATGCTATATTATGCGGGGACGGATTTGCTGAACCAGTTCTTGATCTGGACGGGCTACGGGCGGGTTGATATCAACGGCCTCGCCGCTGGCGTTCTCGTCCTGGGTCTCGTGCAAGGTGCATACTCAACAGAGGTCCTTAGAGGCGCGATCCAAGCAGTTCCACAAGGTCAGATTGAAGCGGGCAGAGCGTACGGCATGCATCCGCTGCTACTACTTCGGCGCATCACCTTGCCGGCTATGCTTCCACACGCCATCCCCGGGCTCGGCAATCTCTGGCTGACCGCGACCAAGGACACCACGCTTCTGGCGGTAGTTGGATTCAGCGAACTTGCGCTCGAAACGCGTCAGGCAGCGGGCGTGACCAAGGCCTATTTTGCCTTCTTTTCGGCGGCCGGAGCGCTCTACTATGCGATTTCCATCTTATCGATCCTAGCAATCGGAAAAATCGACCGATGGGCACGCCGTGGCACGGACGTCCAAAAGGCACGTGTACAATGAACCCAATCGGAAACTCCTTGGCTCCATTCCAAAGACGCAGGCCGATATCCTGGCAGCAGGCCTCGGCGGTATTCGCCGTCTTGCTTTTGGTTGTGCTGGCCGTCTTCTTTCTGCGTTGGGAATGGGTCCCAAGCTATGCTGGCCTGTTCGCTCAGGGTCTGTATTGCACAATACTCTTGCTCGCCGTGAGCTGCGTGGCCGGATTCGCGCTGGCGGTGCCGATCGCGCTGGCGATCGCGTCTGGTCCGTTGCTGGTGTCGGCGCCGGCCAAGGCGTTTTGCAGCGTGATCCGAGGCACGCCATTCCTGATACAGCTGTGGTTAGTGTATTATGGACTTGGCTCGCTATTTCCGCTCTTTCCAGAGCTCCGCACAACCGCCCTTTGGCCCTATCTCCGCGAGGCAATGCCATATGCGATCATCGCGCTAACAATAAACTTTGCCGGCTATGAAGCGGAAGTCATGCGGGGCGCGTTCACTTCGGTGGACCGGGGACAACTAGAGGCGGCTCGCGCGTTTGGTATGAACCGCCGCACGGCATTTCGGCGGATATGGTTCCCCCTCGCTTTCTATCGCGCATTGCCCACGCTTACTGGGGAAACTGTGCTTCAGCTGAAGTCAACCCCGCTGGTGGCGACGATCAGCGTCCTTGATGTGTTTGCCGCCTCTTCCCGAGTCCGTCAGGAGACCTACCTAACCTATGAGCCACTTCTGGTCGTTGCCGCAGTTTATGTCTGCATAACGGGTGCCATTGTCTTTATATCGAGAAAGCTCGAGTCTCGATTGCCGACAAGGATCGGTTGATGTCCGCAACTACCCGACACAAAAACTTCGGAGCGGGTATACCCCTGCAGATAGATTGATGCGCGGCCGGTTCCGATCTTTTGCTTAGCTGAACTACGTAGGTTTGTCCGCACGCATCTGATGGGTCGCCCTCACGGCAGTCTCCAAACACCGTGCACTGGTAGACATTAATCGTAACGCTTGAATGAAAGAGGCCTCACCATGGTCGAGACCAGGACCTTCGCCCAGAAGATACGATCCGGATCGCCCCAGGTGGGCATCTGGATGCAGATTCCGCACCCGATAGTGGCAGAGACGCTTGCGCAGACAGGTGTCGATTTTCTACTTGCCGATGGGGAGCATGCCCCGATTCCGCCGCATGCGCTCCTTGACATTCTCCCCGCCACGGATCGGTACACTATGCCAGTCCTTTACCGGGTGGCATGGAACAGGGTTGAGTTGATCAAAGCGGCGCTCGACCACGGCGCGAGCGCAGTCATGGTTCCGATGGTCAATTCGGGAGAGGAAGCGCGCAACGCGGTTTCCTATGCAAAGTACCCGCCTGACGGGAAACGGGGCACGGGCGCCTGGCGCGCGTCGAACTACTATCAGGAAGATGCCACCTATCGAAAGAACGCAAACCACAGTGCCGGAGTCGTCGTACAGATTGAAACACGCGAGGCTTTGAACGCCTTGGACGAGATCGCATCGACACCAGGTCTTGATGCGCTTTTCATCGGCCCTGCCGATCTCGCGCTTTCGCTGGGAATGGAGCCCGGCCAATTGACCAACGAGCTTCTTGACGCCTGCCGGGCGGTTGGCGCGGCAGCCAAAAGAAACGGTATCTCCTCCGGGATCGACGTGGCCTCCATGGACTATCTGCCAAAATACCGGGAGTTCGGAATGAGCCTCTTCACATACGCCGTCGACTTCGGGTTCCTGCTCGATGGAGGGCGGGCTGTCTCGCAGGATTTCAAAAAGGCGATTGCGACGCCGTGAAGCATCGGACGGTTCACGAGAAGCTTTGATTGGGCTGTGCCTTGGTTCGCAGTGACAATGGCTGACCACGTCCAGTGGGCAACCCACCTATATATTTTGAGGTGTATCGAAATCACTGCGGCCGAGTAGTTCATTGCTCGGCGGTTTCAACGTGCAGTGACAGTGCCGGCGCAAAAGCAACGCTATCTGGATGGTCCATGAGCATAACCACAACGCGCCCGGTCCTTGCGCAACTGGATAGTCAGTCGTTTGACGTTGCCATCATTGGCGGCGGTATCAATGGTACCACGACTGCGCTCGCGCTTTCGAAGGCAGGTTACTCCGTTTTGTTGGTCGACAAGGCGGATTTTGCCAGCGGCGCGACGGGGCGATCAGGAAGAACGCTGCATTGCGGACTCCAATATCTCGCACCGCAAAAAAGCGCTTGGCAATTCGCCGCCAATCCACGCGAGTTCTTCATGCGGCTAGGTGTCGCCCGCCAAACTGCGGTCGATTATGAAGACATCTGCGATGCGCTGCCAGATAGGCTGCGCCCTATGGAGACCGCTGTTCCCGTGTTCAGCCATAGTGCTTTCAGCGGCTGGCAGGTCGATATCGGTTCGCGGATCATAAAGTCTTTCAGCCGAGGCCGTGGCGGATTTCGATATAGGCGCGTCAAGCCAGGCAGCGAAAGTGCTAGCCCGTTTGTGGATGTGCTTCGCGACCGTGGCGAGTTGAGATCGATCGTCTCTTTCGTCGACCAGCGTTTTCACTGGCCGGAGCGCATTGCTATCGACAATGCATTTCTCGCCGAAACGCGCGGCGCCGTGGTCCGCAACTTTACCCAGGTGACTTCTATGCGCCAGAGGCAAGGCGGAGCTTGGGAAATCGGGCTGAACGATTCCTTCGAAGACGCAGGCACTTCTACCGTCCGCGCTCGCCTGGTGCTGAATCTTGCCGGTGCATGGCTGGATCGGGTTCTCGGCCTCGTCGAACCGACACTGCCATCCCTCGCTACAAGTGTGAAAGGTGTGTATTTCGTCACGCGGCTGCCAGACAAATTTAGGGGGCAAGGCATCGGCGGTCTGAACCGGCGCGGCGAGGCTATCACCTGTTTGCCGTGGGGCGATCTACACTATGTCGGACCCACGCAGACCCGCTACGAAGGTGACTTGGACCACGTAAGACCGGACGAGGAAAGCATTCGCTTTCTTTTGGAGGAGCTGGCGCATTTCCTTCCGGGGCTGGAACTGGCACGCAAGGACGTCATTATGGCATGGGCTGGCGTTCGGCCCATCACGAGTGCACCGGGACACCCAAAGGGAAAGTGGCTCCCCTACAGTGTCATCCACGATCTCGGTTCATATGGCATCGCAAACATGATTTCGTTGACCTGGGGCGTGCTGATCAACCATCTGTCCACCGCCCGGCGATTGACGGAATTGGTCAAGACCAAGTTGCCGCCAACAGACAGGCCCCAAGCCGAACAACAGATAGGCTTGGGCATGCCGCGCACCCACAGTAGCATTCGCATCGACGAAGCGGCCATCCGTTATTGCGTCGAGCACGAGCAGGCGATAGATCTGCCGGGAATATTGTTCCGCAGACTAGGCTTTGGGTGGGAAGGCCATTTAACGCGGCAAATGGCCGAGCTGGCCGTCGACGTCCTGGGCGATGTGCTCGGCTGGGACGAGCGGCGCGTCAAAGCTGAAATTGCCGGTTTCGAAGATTATCTCGCCGACCAGCATCTCACTGGTCTAAACTAAGGCGACAGTGCGGGCCGCCCGTTGCTGTCCCGCTCCTCCAATCGGACGCGTGCCCTGAGTGCCGCCTCGAAGCCGGTCGCGGCCGCCGTTTCCATGGTACCGATGTCGGCAAAATAATCCCCGGCGAAGTGGATGTCGACATCACGGCGCTGGCAATAGGTAAGCATCGGATCGAACACGAAATTGGGCGCACGATACGTATTGCCGGGAAACCAACGCTGAACGATCGTCTCGGCAATGATCGAGCGCAGCTGCGGGTAAATCTTGTAGAGATCATTTAGATACCGCTCGCGAATTTCATCGTCGCTCAGCTTCATCAATTCGTCCGCGGGTTTGCCTCCCGCGTAAACCATGAGACTGCCGCCCGGCTTGCGCACCGCTGCATCGGTGCGCAACGGGTTACCATGGTTGAAAAGCATGTCAAAAGACGCATCCGGTGTGGTGACGGCGTAGAGATGGTCCCACGGCATCGGCTCGGTTTCATTCGTAAGCACCGCCATCGTCGGGAATGCACCATATCGAACCGAGCGCAAGGTTGCAGCTACATCCTCCGGGATATCTGCCGTCATTTCGGCGGCAGCAAGGGCCGGGACGGCAATGATGGCTTGACGTGCGATCACTGTCCGCTTCGCGCCGTTCTTTTGATACGTTATACGTAAATTTCCCTGCGCCTTTTCCACACTCTGCACGCTGGCCGAATAGATGACCCGGTCTTGGAGTAGCCGCGCCATTTCCATGCCGAGCCGACCGGACCCGCCATTGAGATTAACCGAAAGCCCGCCCTCGCCGCTGCTCCAGACCACGCCGAACAAGGAGACCCCAACCCCGGCCGCCTGGTCATCAAGCTCCGCCGCTGCACGGCGCGCGGTGGATTTGAAAATCTCGTCAATTCGCTTGGCTGGACTTTTTATCAGGTCCCGAAGGGATATGTGCCCAAGGAAAGCTGAAAGACGTGCTCTTCGCGCCTGCTCAGCCTCGCCCGGCCGCACCGCGATCTGCGTCTTCCAACTGGCTACCGCGCGCTTCAATCTCAGGCCCACTGCGATCAGCGAAAGCCGTTCGGCGAAGGTGAGCGGCAACAAAAAGGGTAAGGTGCTGACCGATTTTGGCGAGTAAACCTTTCCCCCAAAATAGAGGCCGAACTTGTTGCCTGGGATCTTGATGACATCCAAACCAAGAGACGCCACCATTGTTCGGATTCGCGATCCCGGCCCGGGCAGAAGGTGGCCGCCCAAATTCATCCAGTAATCGCCACGCGGCAGGGAATACAGACGCCCGCCAAGCCTGTCCGACTTTTCCAGCAAAAGGATCTTGCGGTCTCGTAGCTCGAAAGCGGCACTCATACCTGACGGCCCGCCGCCGACAATAACGACATCGAAAACTTCCTGGCTCACGGCTACCTCATTCAATCAATCCGGGCACAGTCACGTCTTGCTGCCGCAACCAGCGGCGCAACGCTTGGTGCAATTGCACCGCACAAATCATCGTCGCAGCAACGCGCGTCGTGCTCCTGCCCGCGATGCGCGGTCCACCACATGCGCCAGCATGGCGGTTGCGAGCCCCGCCCTTGTCCCAAGCCCCATGTCCATCCGGCTCAGGCCACGCGCCGCCTCGATGCCAAGGCCGCCGGCGCCGACGAGCCCCGCCAGCACCGCGATTGAAAGGCACACAAGAATGCATTGATTGAGCGCCGCAAGAAGCGTTGGCGACGTCGATGGCAGCTCAATCTTGCATAGGATTATCCAATCTGTTGCGCCCAATGCTTTGCCAAACTCGATGCGCTCGGCGGGGAAGTGCCTCATTGCAGAGACCGTCAGCCTGACAACAGGTGGAATGCCGCAGATGATGGTGGCTAGCAGCGCAGGGACACGACCAAGACCGAACATGATCACCGCCCGGACCAGATAGACCCAAGGCGGCAGCGTCTGCATGATGTCGAGCAGCAGGCGGATGAAGCCTTCCAGCCGCTCTCGCCGAGATCGAGCTTTACCAAAGCATCATTCTTCGTTAGCCACGCGGCCACCGCCTCATCCATGGTTTTGCCGTGTTCTCCATTGCAGACGGTGGGCTTCGTTGCTCACCTTAAGTAATGCCTTGGAAATCTGCCCGGAGCTCGACGGAGCATCGATATGCCAAACGGCATAGGGACGAGCTCCGTCAGCCTCCAAATCCGTTCAAAACTGCGTTTTCAGCTTCGCGAAGGCGGCCCTCACTTCCAAGAACTCCATAAGGCCTTCAACCCCGTTCTCGCGCCCGAACCCGCTTTCCTTCATTCCACCGAACGGCAACTGTGCGATGGTTTGCAGATAACAATTGATATACATCATCCCGGTTCTCACTCGGCGTACGACCGATAGGGCTTTGTCGAAATTCTGTGTCCAGACACCCCCGGCAAGGCCATAGGTTGTGCTGTTGGCAATATCGACTGCCTCGTCCAGGCTGTCGAACGCGACCGCGCTGACGACCGGGCCAAAGATCTCTTCCTTGAAGATGCTCATGTTCGTCGTGACACCCGTGAAGATCGTCGGTGGTACGAAAAAGCCCTTATCGTAGGCGCTACCGGAAAGCCGCCTGCCGCCAGCGATCGGCTTGGCGCCCTCGGCCTTGCCCTTCTCTATGTAACCCAGGACCCGCTCTAGATGCGCCTCGTGGATAAGCGGACCCATCTCTGTCGCAGGATCCCGGGGATCGCCGACGCGAATCTTGGATGCCCGCTCGGCCAGCCTGGTCAGAAATTCATCAGCAATCGACCGCTCGATCAAGAGCCTGCTTCCCGCGCAGCATTCCTCGCCCTGATTGATAGTGAACGCTTGCAAGGTCCCCTCAAGCGCTTCATCGATGTCGGCGTCTGCAAATACGATGTTTGCGCTCTTGCCGCCAAGCTCGAGCGACACTCTCTTGGTGGTGTCGGACGCTCGCTGAGCAATGCGCTTACCGACTGCGCTCGATCCGGTGAAAGACACCATGTCTACCCCCGGATGACCGGATATCGCTTCCCCGACCTCTGCGCCTGTGCCTGTGACGACGTTGAACACGCCTTCTGGGATGCCGGATTCACTTGCAAGGCGAGCGATCTCCAGGGTCGTTCCGGATGTGAATTCCGAAGGCTTTACGACCACTGAACAGCCGGCTGCAAGAGCATAGGGCAACTTCATCATGAGGCAGACGACGGGATAGTTCCATGGCGTGATGATACCGACTACGCCGCGCGGCTCATGCAAGATGATGCCGAGCTTGTCGGCCCCTTCGTCCGACAGAATCCTTCCTTGGATGCTCCACGCCAGAGACGCCGCGTAGCGAACCAGATCAATGCCGTATTCTATTTCAGCCCTGGAGGCGGCGATGGGTTTGCCCACCTCGTCCGCCTCAATCAGTGAAAGCGCTTCGCAGTTCCTCTGCAGGAGCTCGGCCCATTTGTTCATGGCCTTTGCACGCTCGCTGCCGGGCAGGCCCCGCCAAGTTGCAGCTTCAAAGCTGCGGCGCGCCGCCATCACTGCGGTGTCGACATCGCCGCAAGAGCCAAGCGTGAAGCTTGCCAGGAGTTTGCCGGTAGAAGGCGAGCAACGCTCAATCCGATTACCAGCGTCGGACAACGCCGCCGCGCCATCTATCCAAAGATCGTGTGAGCGCACGATGAGTTCCTTTCGTTGTGTTTTCCTAGGTCGCCAACCGACTTGGCGTCTGCGCGGCGTCACGCCCAACGTCCGGGTCAGCGCTGTGGGGAATTGTCCGTGAGGCTTGCTTTCAGACAGGCGACGCAGTGAGACGACCGACATCTAAACGTCCCCCGTTCGCTTACCCAATATACCTATCGGATTATTGCTCCTGGATCGGCGTTCGGCCTCAAAGGGAGCTAGGTGGCAAATTGGCTCTCGATCTGCAGAAAATAGTCGCGTTTTGGGTGGATCTCTTCAAATCTGCTGAGACCCCGGTGTCCGCGGATATTTTGATCCGATCGCTGCGGCGCTCTGTCTATTTCGACATATCTACAATCATACGCTACGCCTCAAAAGAGCCGTCAGTATTCCTTTACGACAATTTCCATGGCCTCACCTCTCCGGACGCCATGAAACCCTATCTGGCAGGAACATACCTGCTTGATCGTGTTTACACCGCCTGCCGGACAAACGTGACAGGACTTAAACGCCTAACGGATCTGACGCCTGACATTTATTTTGAAAGCGAATACTACGCCTCGGTGAACCTGCATCCTGCGTGTCAGAAGAGGCAGGCTCCCTCACCGAAGAAATCGTTTACATCATAAATGTTGCCGCCGGATCCTCGCTCGTCGAATCGATGATACGACTGAAGCGGCGCGAAAAGTTCAGCAAAGGGGGAGTTCTCGATCCTTGTCGAGTTGAAGCCGGTCGTGAGGGAAACGATCGCGCGCTATTGGACTGGGGGCGGAACGGGATGTCGGGTCCCGCACAGCGAACCTCGCACCGCCTCAGATCAGCTGGAAGCCACATTCTCAGACTTAGCAAAAGACAAGCTGTCTTTGCGCGAACAGACTGTGGTGAGCTTTCTGCTCGCGGGCACTCGACCCTGTGGGTCGCCCACAATCTGGGAATCGCGGAAGGCACAGCAAAGATTCATCAGACAAATATCTATGAAAAGCTTCACATAATCAGCCATGCCTAACTGTTCGTACTATTCTGCAATCATATACTGACCGAACATTCACTCCCAAGTTCATGGCATTTCCTGGCGGAAATTCAGTTATTTCTTAGTATGTGTCTACAAAAGAGCAAAAATAGCTCGGCCTGACTGCTAATATTTAATTTTTCGTAGATATGCCGGCGGTGTACCTTAACCGTTCCTTCCGCAATGCTGAGATTCATGGCTACGGACAGCGTTGAATGACCTCGAAGCAGAAAGCTCACGATCGACTGCTCGCGGGACGAAAGTGCTTCACTAGCGAACTCCGAGAACGCGACCTCTAGTTCGCTAGAGGCATCGCGACCAGGCCTTTTGTTTGCTGAAGCATCTAGAGGAGGCAGTTCCCACTGCTTCATAGCCGACTGTCGGATAACAGGCTCCAAGTCCGCCAGTATAGAGAATTCCGAATTGGTGAAATATGATCGGCTCTTCAGTCGCATCATCGACACGACGAGAGATGATCCACCCTCGTATTGTATAATATAGACTATTTCTTCAGCAATAGCGCCCGGTTTGCTGGAAATACAGGGGTGCACGTCAGTTGATATGTAGTATTCACTCTCGAAGTAGTTGTCTGGCGTTAGATCGGAGAATCGACGCAGTCCCATCGCGCCGCTCCTGCATGCCGTGTAAACAGGATCCAAAAGGTAGGTGCCAGCGACGTAAGCTTTCATCGCGCCCGGCGACGTCAGCCCCGGAAAATTGTCGTACAAGAAGATCGGAGACTGACCGATCGGGTAGTTGACGATAGCGAATATATCAAAAGACGCCACGCTTCTAAGCGAGGAGATCAAGATCTCCGGATATAGATCCGTGCCGACCGATCTAAAAAGATCGGCCGATATTGAAACGGCCTTTTGAACGTCAATAGTCAATCTGCTCTCTTGTGCTGGAGTTGGCCAACCCCGGGCCGCGGGAGAGCTGTTTCAGGGTGTCGCATCGGCATTGAACTTTTCAGTGCATCGAGCTGCTCCCGGAAACATCCCTTACAGCGAGCCGTAGCCTCTAGCTTAGGCTTCCGGTAGCCGAAACGTCAACAAAGTGGCACGCGCAGAGCGCGTGAACACGCGTCACTCTAGTTGACGGGCAACGTGTTTAGCTGAGCGCGAGGGCCGGCAACCTCTCCGGCTCAGCTCCGTTTTTCGAAAGTTTCGAGAACGGCGCGAGCAACGCGGTTCCCTTCCACGAAGGCGCCATGTGACCCAGCCGTATCGGAAGTGTAATCTCCGGCGAAGTGCAAACCGCCCAGGCTAGCCCTGACGTCACCTAGTGCATCATCGCGTCCAGGGGCCGGTGGCGCAAAACAACGCTCCCATCGCGTCAAGATGCTGTCTATTACGCGTCCGCGCGAATTGGGAATAACGCGATAGAAGTCCTCCAGCCATGCTGCTTTCATGGCTTCGTCATCACCCTGCGCTGCAGCCCGCGCATCGGCACTGAGATAGCAATAGAAGCACGTCGTACCGCGACTACTGGGTACTACGTCCGCAGCCGACCTTGGCTGCAGTACCATATTGAACGCCGCGTCCACCGTCACAACGAAGAATATATCATCCCACTGGGTCTGGTCCTTGCTGTCGAGCACTATTGCCAATGTGACAGTCGGGTTGGTGGAGATGCGCTCGATCGCATCAAGCTTCCAGTCCGGCAGCCATGGGGCCAATTCAACCACGCCTGGTCCAGGGACTGCAAAAATCACTTGCTTTGCCACAACCCGTTGAGGGCCGGCTTGCGATAGCACCACCAGTTCGTAGCCTGATGCCGAGGTTTCCTTCACAGACCCGACAGCTGTATTGAGTTGAACCGTTTCGGCGTCGAGACGCGCTGCAAGGCGGTTGGACATCTCCTGCATCCCGTCGGGGAGATAAACCCGATGGCCTTTGGCGCGTACAAGGTAGCTGGCAAAATATCGAAGCGCATATTGAGCCGAGAGACTTCCCGGATCTGCTGTGCTCCCGCCCTTGACACCATTGCTGACGATGCCATCGACTAATGGATGGAGAGGCCCGAGGTGCTGGGACAATGAAACCTTGGAAAGCTGCTTAGATTCCTCGGTCAACCCGCCCTTCCCCATATACGCGGCGTATTCTTTCCTCACTTCCTTGATGACATGGGCAAGTTGCTGGCTGGCTTCGGAAGGCAAATCCAGCGCGTTCAAAAGCTCGGCATCCTCGCGCGCTATAACGGTCTTGCCACCAAGACTTACGCCGAATGTGGAGGGCGAAACGGGCACGGATGGGATTTCTAACTCCCGGCAAATCGCTTCGCTCTCGCTTCCGACGTAGACAAACATCGCCCCTGTATTGACAGTTTCGCCGGCAATATGTGCACACCTCGTCCGGCCCCCAACGTGGTCAAGCGCCTCGAATACTTTTACAGAAAGGCCCAATCCGTGCAGCCGGTATGCTGCGACCAGACCTGCAGGCCCGGCCCCAATTATCGCGACATCGAGCGGCTCAGGATTGTGTTTTGCTACATGACCTGGATTTTCAGCCTGGGGCAAGGCTCGACTTCCTTCTATTTGTCGCAAAGCACCGGTCTTGATAAATCAGCCCGACGAGGCGTCGTAGCGGCAGCGCAAGGCGGCGGCTGAAAATCACCAGCCGCGCAATTTGAGCTTGAGAGAGGGGCAACTGTCTGCTGGGCGAAACTTCTGCTCCAGCCGACAGCCATCGCCGTCTATTTGATAACGGAAGCCTTGCCCGTCTGGGCTGCTGAGGCAGGCAAGCCGTGCTTCACAACCACTGCCTCGAGCTTGCCGTTGCCCTTCATCTCGACAAGGGTTGCATTCACGGCTTCGAGAAGGTCGGTGTTGGCCCTTGCGATAACAAAGCATCCTTGGCCAGGACCGACGCTTGCCTTGACGCGTTCATCGGACGCAACATTCACAATCTTGATGTCCTTCAACTCGCCTTTCGACTTGGCTACCGCGCCGAAGGCCGCTCCCTCTATAAATGCCACTATGCGGCCGGCCGTCAGATCTTGAACGAGGCCAACGGCAGTGGGGTACAAACTCAAGTTGTCGCCCAGCACCTTTTTCAGGTCAGCGTCCCAGAGATCACCCTGCAGGGTGCCGACCTTCTTTCCCTCCAAATCAGCGATGGTTCCCCAACCGTCCTTCGAGTAGATCGACATCTGATCGAGATACAGTGGCTCGGACAGATTCAGGATCTTTTCTCGCTCGGCAGTCCGATACCAATCGCCTGACGCCGTATCCGCTTTTCCACTGAGCACATACTGAATCGCCGCTGCCGCGTCGACGGGTACCGTTTTCACCTTGAGGCATTCTGCCTCAGCAATTGCGTGCAGCAGATCGCCGTCAACCCCGCCGACATTTCCGGCTTCATCAATGGTCGAATAAGGGGCGTAGGCGACCGCGGCTACCGTAATAAAGCCCGGCTCAACAGTCGCAAACTTGTGTTTTGGTGTACAATCTTGCGCAAGGGCAGACGACGCGACAGTTAACCCGACCACAACCAGACCATACGCGATAGATTTGCAACGAAGCACCATTTGCATTGATCCTTTCATTTAGTGCGAGGTTTCGGCACTGCTTCGATGCTCCAAGTAAGAGACGAGAAACGAAGCGGGTAGGCAGACCGCGACGTAAAAAAGTCCCGCCACAGCCAAGGCTGGAAAGTATAGGAAAGTCGTCGATCCTATGCCGTAAGCACGGCTTATAAGTTCAGGCAAAGTGATCGTGAAGCAAAGCGAGGTGCTCTGGAAAACCAGAATTGAAAATCCTAACAGAGCCGGTGTGGACACCCGCATACCTTGCGGCAGTAGTACATAATAAAGCCCGTCGCGTCTGTTCAGGCCGAGAGCAAGGACAGCCTCCTTTTGTCCGGCAGGAACAGAGTCCAGACCAGCGCGTATGATTTCGCTCGTGTAGGCGGCGGTGCTCCACGTCAGCGCCGCAATCGCAGAGATGTAGGGCGTCAAGGCCAGCCCGGAATGCGGGAGGCCGAAATAAATGAACTGAAGCAGAACGATCGCAGGTGCCCCCCGTCCGATTTCCACGAATATCAAAAGAGGGGCACGTATCGGCAAACGCAGTGATTGAACACCCAGCGCACATATCAGCCCGATCGGAATCCCGATCATCAACGACAATGCGGCAACCTGGCAACTGATTAGAAAACCAGCAAATAGGTCGGGCAGCCACGCCACGAGGTCCTGCCATGAAAAGCCATCAAAAAGCCTGCTCATCGCGCCACCTTTGCTCTGAGCACAAAATCGGCTTTACGTGACAACCAGGCTATCGGCAGACTGAGCAGGATGTAGATTAGCCCAACCATCGCGAATATCCTGAGGCCTTCGAACGTTTCCTGGGTGAGCCGAGCGCCCTGAAAGGCGATATCTGTCACGCCTATTGTTGAGGCGATCGCGGAATCTTTAAGTAAACCGATGGCATAGGTGGCCGATGCAGGCAGCGCAACGCGCAGCATTTGTGGCAGGATGATATCGCGCCACGTCCAAATCGGTTTTAAATTCAGTGCCTTAGCCGCCTCCCATTGACCGCGCTGTATCGAGATCAATCCGCCCCGATATATCTCGGCCATGTTCGCAGCCGCGATCACTCCGAGGCCGGCCAGGGCCGCGGCAAAAGGGCTTATGTTGATCACGCCAGTGCCCAAGCCAAAGAAAACGATGAAAATCCAGACAATAGGCGGTATTGCCCGGATCAGGGCTATGACGGTGATTGCCAGCACGCGGAGCGGCAGTATGCGCGAACTGCGCAAAAGCATGATCGGAAAACCAAACAGAAGACCGATGGCTAATGACAGAAGCGTTATGCTAACCGTCCATGACGCGCCCCGGAGGATCAGGAAAAATTCCTCAAGCATCAGCGGTCGCTTACTGCGCCGAGGAACTTGCGGGCGCGCTCCGTCTGTGGGTTGAGGATGACCTCCTTACTGGGCCCATACTCGATGCTTCGGCCGTCTGCCATGATCAGGGTATGATCTGAAACGTTCTTGGCAAAGCCCATTTCGTGGGTGACAACGATCATAGTCATGCCGCTCGATGCCAATTCGCGCATCACCGCCAGCACCTCCAACCCCAACTCTGGATCGAGTGAGGATGTCGGTTCGTCAAACAACATCACCTTTGGATCAAGCGCGAGCGCGCGAGCTATAGCAATACGCTGCTGCTGGCCGCCCGAACAGCGCGACGGGTATTGATCCGCCTTGTCGGCTAGACCAACACGCTTAAGCAGCTGCATCGCCACGTCCTTGGCCTCAGCGGGAGATCGACGCAGCACGCGCTCCTGCGCCAGAGTCACGTTTCGCAATACAGTCATGTGCGGAAATAGGTTGAAGGATTGGAAGACCATTCCAAGCTGCCTGCGGAGCAGGTCAATCTGGCGGGCTCCATCCGTCTGCTCGCTACGAACGGTTATCCCGCCCACTGTGACCGATCCGCGATCGGGGCGTTCAATGAAATTGATGCACCGAAGCAAAGTGCTTTTGCCAGATCCGCTTGGCCCGATGATTGCCAGAACATCCCCAGCAGGCACGGAGAGATTGATGTCATGCAAGACCGTATGGCTGCCAAATGATTTGCCGACGCCTTCAAGCTTTACGAAAGCCGTATTACGCCCGAAAGCAGGCGCTCCGATTCCGCCCTCGACGACAATCGACAGGCGTGAAGCTTCGCTTTCCTCGACTTGTGGTTTGGTCAAAAACGGGTCCATCTCGTCGGTAACTTTTGCCAGCATCGACAGCAACGCCCACTGAGAATGGCTGCTCGCCATTGAAGGTTGTGAGCGAAACAGCAAGCTTCGCCCCTTTCCCCGCAACGATGTTACGGGTTGTGAAAGCGCGCCATACACCTGCAGGGGTATGTTCTACGGGCAGGCACGCTTTTGGCCGGGGTGTCTGAATAATTTAGGCCGATATGGCTGATGATTGCCGTACTGGGGCTATTTGGGGCAACGGCAAGAACTGCTCCCAGTGACAGGCTTAGTGAGAACGAATGTGGACCAAATTCTCAGGTCGCCCAATCAAACGCTGCGACTAGGTGAAAATTCCCCAATTTCGGGTGCAAAACCACCTATAGGCCAGCATATGCTGATCCATTGGTATTGAAACGAAGGTGGATCAACCATTTGAAATAACTTAGTTATTCGCTTAGCGTGTCACGGGGAGCTGTTCTTGTCGTGACCCCTCGATGCGGTGACCGAGCCTGTCTTCGCTAGACCGCACCGGCAGTGATTAAGCACCGCGTTGGCGCAGACGTGCTCGCGGAGGCGAGCGCAACTTCAGCGGTCCCGCGCACCTGCCTTTACGGCGGCTCAGCGAGCAGATCGCCAAGGCGCAAGGCTTTGGCAACCCGAACAAGCGCGCATAAAACGGAAGCGATCGCACCAATTATTTCCAACAGAGCGCCACGACCCGGGCCATTGCTGCCGCCCGCCTTCTCCTCGGTGGCATCCCCGTCAGCGAGGCGCTTCATATGGTCAGCCAATTTTGCATGCGTCTCGCGGATAAACTTCGCAAGAGCCGCTCGCGTAAAGTTCCGCTTCTTCTTGTTGACCGCCTTGATCCGCGTGCCGTCGACCGCCACGAGTGCGCGCCCGAATAGGTCGAGCTGCCGGCACAGTATGACGAATTGCCGGAACACCTGCCGGAAGGCGGCCCGATTGTCTCTGCGGAAATCGGCGATCGTCTTGAACTCCGGCTTCAGGTGTCGCAGCAGCCAGATCACTTCGATATTGCGATGAGCTTTGGCTTCCAGCCGCCGGCTTGATCGCACCCAGTTGAGCTAGGCGTAAATGTGGAGTTTCAACAAATCGGTCGGATCATAACCTGCGCGCCCCGTCGCATTGGCCGTGGCCCGGACGAACCCAGCCGCCGCCAAATCCAGCCTGTCCACAAACGCGTCGATGAACCACACCGGATTATCCGGCCCGATATAGTCCTCAACCCACTCCGGCAGATGCAACATCTGCGCGCGGCCCGTGCCAGGTAAATGTGCCAAGGTAAATGTGCCAAGGTAAATGTGCCAAGGTAAATGTGCCAAGGTAAATGTGCCAAGGTAAATGTGCCAAGGTAAATGTGCCAAGGTAAAATCTACCATGACATCCTACCGTTCGAAATCCCGGTCGAGTACTCACACATTCTGCGATATTTCTGCGACGATCGGCTTTCCCAATCATGGCTGCTTGAATGCCGTAACGAAGAATTGTGTCATGTCATCGCGCGCTTGCTCACGGGCTTTGGGGTCGGGCCGCACATGAATGACACCACCCTTGCGTCGATTGGCGGCCGGATCAGGGAATTCATAGGCGCCTGCAAAACTGTCGAAGATGTGGGTCGCACCCAAAAAAATGCGCAGCGATACATGGGCTGCGTCCTTCGGGGCGAGCACGGCCAACAACTGCTGACAGGCGGCCCCGCCACCATCGTAATCGTCCTCGCTGCCAACCATGATCCGGACGGGCGCATCGACAAGATCGGCAAAGGCGGCACCGGGAACATGATTGTACAGCCAGCAAATGGGATACAATGCCACAGCCGCCTTGAAATGGACGCCAGGCCCAAGAATGGCGTCGGAGTTGTGGCTCGTCATCATGAGCAGCGTTTCAATGCCACCCATTGACTCTCCCATGAGGCCAATGCGCGAGGCGTCAATATCCGGCCGTGCAATAAGCAGATGATACGCTCCGGCGATGTCGGGAAGATTGTCGCCAAGGTTCTTCGGACGGCTTGATGCGCCGCCGGGCAGACCACGACCACCCCATTGGTCGACTTCAAGCGTCGCGATTCCGGCCCCGTTCAACGCTGCGGCATAGTAGACGCCGCTATAGCGTATGCCCCCTGTACCATGCATCATGATCACCGCCGGCATCTTGCCCTTAGCGGCGGCGGGCAGCTGAAGTCGTGCCCCGAGCAAGATTGTCTTGCCATTCCATTCGACCGGGTAAGCGAGCTGGTAGATGTTGAGAGGCGGGGTATCTTCCCATGCGTAGCTCGCCCCGGCGCTCGTAATCGTCAGAGCAGCAGCAATCAATGCGTTCCGGACTAGCGCCATTCCAGCCTCCTTGGCGCTCAACCTCAACGAGCGAAATTATCGATTTCGATAGTCTTTCGTGGCTGCGGCAAAAACGTCATAGGGAATGTATTCCTGATGCTCGACAGACACCATGTCTTCGTGCTTGCACGAATGCTCTGGCGGCAACGAATGAACCAATCGACACCGCGCTTGCTTTGCGATGAGCTCGCCGAGGCAGAAGTCTCCTGCCTCCCTTGTGACGACAGGCTAACGCTTCATTCCGGCCCTCCCAAGGTCAGCTAACCGCTGATAGCGCGCATCGCGTCGGATAATCTTGATTTCAGAGACGTTACGGAAATCGGCGGCTAAAGCCGCCACTAAAGGCGGGATTTAAGGGGCCTCACTGATTGGGGTCGTTGAAGTCAAGCTGTTCCCGTTTGAATAAGTTCGTGCCGCTTTACTATCACCGCGCCCGGAACCGGACTGGTGAAAAGCCTCCAGCACGGTCGTCGCCTCAAAGGCAAAAGCGAGAGCTCGTTAGCTTCTGAATTAGGTTATGATGCGCCAGTGATCGCCGGGATCTGCCGCGTTGGTAGGAGCAAAGCCATGAGCAAGAAGGAAGCTATTGATGCGACCGTCACTGGAAACGACCAGCAAGTGGGCTTCCGTGCCGCAGTTATGAAACAAGCAATCGAGTACAACCTGGCTGGATGGGCGAGGAACGATGCAAACGAAATTGTTCACTTCACCCTGCAAGGCGACAAACAGAGAATCAATTCAGCGCTTGCGACCATTCGAGAAGGGACGAAGCGATCTTCCGACATCAACATCACGACGGCATCCACAACGATCAAACCGGCCCTGGATGCATTCACGATCGTGGATTGGACATCTTCGAGCAGAAACATCACGAACAAATACACATTGGTCTTTGAGCTAAGGGCCGACGATACGCCGATTTCGCCAAAGGACGCGAAGGCGGAATGGCATCGCATACTCGAAAAGACGCTCGACAAGGAGGATCGAAAAAAGCTTGAGCCCAACGACTGAATTCGAGACGGCCAATTGAGGCCGTGAACGGCGTCGCGCTGAAAGCAGATCAAAAATTATTCGAGGCCAAGAATTTTCTAGCCGGAGATTGTGTTCCGCAAATCCTCGGTGGCCCTTTGGTTGGGAGGCGCAGATTGCATGAATTGAAACAGCTTTCCGAGATTTCAACGTGTATCGGCCAACCTCATTTTTTGGGGTAGATACGATGCCAAGATACGTGGTGCCATATGCCGTCACTGAAGATTCGGTGCTTGGCGAAGAGAGCCATTTTTCGACGGCAATCTCTGGCGCGTTTGCGCACGCCGAACGTCGGCCAGATGGGGTGTGGATCATCCAGTCCGACATGACAGCGAATGCTATTCTCGAAGAGCTCAGCGAGGGGGCTCAGAAGAGAGCCTGATGATCTGCGAGGTACCGGCTTCATAGGAGTCCGCGCTATTCAGGTCGAATCTTCGTCAGGTTGGTCTGCGGCTCGACGATCGACGACCTCCTGCAGCTTTTCGAAATCGCAAGGCGACATCGTCAGACCTTCAACCTTGTCGCTGCCAATTTTCTTTGATTGTCACTCGCAATTTGTCTGCGGGAACGACGCGCGCGTCGCCATCTTTCAAGATGATGGCAATCGTGCCGGATGGGATCAGCTCGTTGGGCGCGATGCCCAGACCATCGAGCATGATCAGATCTTGCTCACGGGCTACCTCGCCGCTGCCATTGATGGCGCAATCTTGCGTTCCGATTCTTAATTTGGTGCGACCTCGATGCAGGCACGACCACCGGTATGACTATGGGTCTACGCGACATGGATTCGCCGCCGGCTACCGGCCCCAGAAACGCCACCACGGCCGAGGCTCGGCGGCCACTGGAGTGTCCCGAGCTGGGGCCGAGGCTATCGGCGCTTGACTGCCTGTGACCATGCTGTTTCGAAGGCAGTCCATGAGATAGTCCTCGGCGCTGGCCGCAACGTCGGCAAACCAGGGTGGCGGCGTGGTGCCGTCGGCCTCCGTCCCCGCCAGAAAGCTCACCATAGCCTGCGCTCGCGATCGAAGCTCATCCTCCTGGAGCGGCACAAGGGCCAGGTCGCTCTTTTGAAGCCCGACCAGGACATCCTTGGTGGCACTGAGGCGCAAGTTGAATTCTTCTACGCTCGTCATCGCCCCTCCAACATATCTGGCCCGCCCTACTTATCCACCCAGGTGGTCTTCTGCACCGTATCAACGCAAATGCCGCAGCCGCCTCTTCCAGCGCTCCCCCGGGCCCCATCCCCAGTTCTGCCGCTCCTGCGACTCGGCTTCAGGCGCCGGCGAGATGTGGCCGGCCTGATCGATCTTAGCCGCGGACGAGGACGCCTGCGGGATAATGCTGTGCAGATTCTGCGGAGGATACCCGGGAACGCTGAGCGCCGCCGCGTTCACGGTATCCGGCTTTTTCGGCTTCACGACCTTGTTCGCCGGTGCAAGGGAAGTTCGCACCTTCCCCGCGCGCGGCTTGGCCGCAACGGTCTCCTCGGCGGATGGGACCTCTGTCGCGGGAGCTTTCGCCGTCGTCTCAGCGGTCGGCTCCTCCACCGTTGCGGCCCGCGGAGCAACCGCCCGAAGCGCGCTCTCCACCGTCAGTTTCGTCTCGGGCATGGCACTCGAGCTCACAGTCAGAGAGGTAAACAGCTGCTCCGCCAACTGGCGGGCTTGAGAAGGCGCGACCGGGGCAGGCGCAGGCATGGTTTCAAGGAACACGGGCAGCTCGCTGCTGATCGGCTTTGCAACGAAGGTGGTGGAACGCGAGCGCTTCACCTCGACGGTGAACGATTTACGAGGGGGCTTCATGGAGATGCGCTTATGACAGGGGAATTACCGTCATATATGACATTCCCGGCATCGAGACCATCAGCAAACCGACAGATCGTGGCCGCTCAGTCGTCGAAAGCACCGCCAAACACCGAAGCCTCGTCCGCCTCCTCGGCAACATCGTCCTCTCCCTCCCCCATTTCACCCGGCACCGTCGGCAGGTTCTCGCCCAGCGGTCGTGCCTTGCTCAGCAAGCCGGATGGCGGCGCTGCGGGAGAACGGCTTTGCCGTGTTCGCGCGTTACGATCGCCGTTCGGCCCGCATTGTCATTGACCTGAACACAGGCGTACAGGTCGCCTTTCCGTCGCGCTTGGCGGAAGGGCTCGCCGATGCCTCGCCGGAAGACCTTGCCGAGATCGAGATCAGTCCGGCCGGCCTCGGCCTGCACTGGCCAAAGCTTGACGCCGATGTATATTTGCCGGCGCTTCTGCAAGGCGTATTCGGCTCCAAGCGCTGGATGGCGGCGCAGCTTGGCGCGGCTGGCGGCCAAGCTCGTTCACAAGCTAAGGCCGTTGCTGCGCGCGCGAACGGCCGCAAGGGTGGCCGACCGCGCAAAGTGGCTGGCGGTCTTTAAACCAGTCGCCTTGTCTGGTTTTTCGTAAAAATCGGAACTTTTGCAACGAGACTAGGATTACTTGTCGGGCGCGTCGGGCATTGGTCCGCGTTCTAGATAGGTACCCACAACCACACAGCTACCTGTGGTCGGGCTGCTTCATGGGATTTTCGCACCGCTGTTGACTTCGAACCATCCGATCGCGCACGTTCGTCTTGCCTTAGCTGGAAAGATATTCCTGCAACAACCGCTCGCCGTCCCGTTTGAAGGCCTCGGCCATTCTGCGATAGCTGTCCATCATCGCGGGCGATCGAAGTCTCCGATAAAGATGCCGGCGACATCCGGACGCTGACACTCATTCCGGGGGATCGTTGCGAGACGGTGGTTGGTGATTCCTCGCTCGCGCGGCTTCGACTGTCAGACATGCGGTTGTGTCGCGGTGGACAGCGATATAGCGCGGCGGCGGGGCCTCGCGCTGGCCACCGCTTTTGATGAGTCTTGAGACTGGACCAGGCGACTGCGCTTCCCGATCGGCAAGATACATGCGGGACTCGGCTGTTTCTGAGGTTGCGGCGCCCGGGGCGCGGTCTCTTTCCCATCTTCGACACCGCCCTCTCTCCTTTCAAGGCAGGCGAAGTCATAAAAATATAAGAAGTTTTCGCCAATTGAGCGCTCGTGGAGGCCCATTCCCACGCGCGCGAATGCGACGCAATCAGGCAAGTCGCGATGTTTTCATCCAATATCAGGCGGCTCGACAGCCTACCATATGTTTGCCGGGCTTGTGCCGCCCCGGAGCGGCGGGTGCGACCGGCGAAATTCTCTGTCATTGAACGACGCAACTCAGCTGGTGTGGAAGATGAGCTCTAATACGACCGAGCAACAACGCAACGAGCAAGTCATCCGTCAGCTTTATCGTCTGGCCGACGCAGCTTCGAAAGACACGGCGAAATTCGTCTCACAGTTCGCGGATGGCGGCTACTTCTACGATGTGGGTGCTGGGGAAAAATTACTATGGCGCGGACATTGGAAAGACAGTCGACATTTACGCAGCCGCCTTTCCGGATATGCACCGGGAGGTTTATGACTTCTATGTCGAGGGCGACGTGGTTGTCGTCGAGCTGAAGTTGAACGGGACGCACAAGGGCGGGCTCACCCTTCCGGCAGGGACGATTGTGCCCACGGGGAAGGAGATCCACGCGCCATGCTGCGACGTTTTCACCTGAAGGACGGCAAGATTGTCCCATTCCACTGTTACGTCGCCGTGTCGATTCTCCTGGAGCAGCTTGGGGTCTTCGGGAACCTGCAAGCCGCCCTGAAGCACTGACGTTTCAAGCATCATGTCGACCGCCAACAATCCTTCCAGAGAAAACGCGGACAGGTACTTTCTGATCTTGTTAAAGATGGTTCCTGGGAGAACGCTATCCCCCGAAGTGCTGGAACCTCATGCGGCAAATCTTTCAGAACTCGACCGGAGCGGGCGGCTTGTCCAGGCGGGCCCCGTCCCCGAGCGCTTCGGCGGTCCGATCGTGCTGAGCGTCGACAGCCTGGCGGATGCAAAGGCTGTCGCCGACAAGGATCCGCTCGTGCGGGGGCGGGTACCAGATCTACGAACTGGGAGCCTGGCCCATGAGCAGTCGCCGGAACGGATACCGCCCTGACCTGCAACCGGAGCGCCAGAAATGAGCGGGAAGACAATCGGCATAAGCTATTGCCTGTCCCTTACGGGTCTGCTCGCATCAAACGGCAAGCCCGCAAGGTTGGCCCCATGAAATATGGGCGGAAGACCTCAATCGCAGGCCTCCCGCTTGCTGGTTTACCCTTACGCGAATGCGAAACCGAGCAGGTAACCGGAGCGGCGAAGTGAAGACAAACGACTTTATATCTGTACACGCGCTCGATCCCGGCGACGCGCAATTCGTGGCCAAGATGCGCGTCATGGCCGCTCCCGCCAAGGGCGTCTCGCGCGGGGTTGAAGGCCGGGCGCAGTTCGATGCCGTCATGGCGAGCGTCTTGGCGCCGAACAACGTGAAATCTGAAGTGGAAACGATCGGCGGCATGCCAGGAACGTGGGTGCGCCCCGCGAATGCACAGCCGGCGTGCGCTCTCCTGCACCTCCACGGCGGCTGGTTCAATTTCGGGTCCGCGGCCGCCTTCACCAACCTCGTCGGACAAATCGCGGCGCGCATCGGAGTCAGTGCTTTCATTCCGGCCTACCGGCTTGCCCCGGAGCATCCCTTTCCGGCCGCGACGCAGGACGTTTTATTTGGGCAGCACGGACAACTGACGAGCTGAGGCACGAGACGGGTGTTGTCAAATCAACGTGGTGAATGGCCTTCGTGCCAGGTTCACTCGCCGCTCGGGAGGCAATGGGGTGCATCTTCTCAAATAAAGCGGATTTTCTCAAATTGAAGGGCTAGGTCTAACTCTTTGATTTTGCCCATCCTCATTTCTCGCTCCAAGGTATCTCCTGACACTGACCCTCAGCGGGGGAAGTGAAACGCTAAAGGCAGGACAACATCCCATCATCAAGCCTCAGGTTTGCTCCGGTAATTTAAATGGTTCGGGGGCTCACCAGGAACGCAATGGCATCGGCAATCTCGTCAAGCGTCCCGACCCGTCCAATGGGAACTTGGGCGAACGTTGGTAGCACCTTTTGCTCGATTTCGGTCCATGGCGCATACGCCGCAAGTCCTTGGCCGGCGACCATGTTGCGTGTGCGCGATAGCTGCCACGTCAATAGTGCTGTCCCGTCAATGTCTTCCCCTGCCTGCGGAGGTGGATGATTTGAGCTGTCAAGCCGATGATGAGAATGACGAGAAGGCTGGCTTGAGACCCGAGGAGGAGTGGTGAATTCAAGTCAGCGACGAGGGGATGACCGTCTGGAACACGACGCAGGGTCTCGGTAACGGTTGGCACCATCAACAAAAATGCAGTCAGGCTAAGGCAGATTGTTTCGATGAATCTCTTGGCACGTCCCAGCTCTGAAAGCCGCCCAACGCCATAGCCAGCGACCAGCAGCACGATCGTCGCAGCGCCAATGGCGTAGCTCACCGACTGGTGCGCGACGAGGAACACCGTGGCCGCGCCAATCAGCATCGAGACGAAGTAAACGGCGCCGGGCCTTGACCGAGGCACGATCCGCCCGTGACGGGCAAACATATATACAGCCAGCGGAATGGCGGGCAGGCTGGCGAGCACATGCACCCAGCCGATTGGTGAAATTCCAAACATATCGGTCTCCTTTCCCGTCCTTAAGGACAGGGGTTGGTCGTTCTGTTGTGTCGATAGATTGGCGCGAGCCGACACTGGCGGCTGACAGCATCTCTGGATCGGGTCGGTGATGGCTTAAGATGGCGGGTCTACGCAGCCTTGCGCCGCAATTGGCTGACGCTCAGCCACACCGCCGAAACCAGGAAGTAGAGGGCGCCTACTGCAGCATAGCCGGCCACGTTGGTGATGGATGGCGGCATCGGCATCCGCGCCTGCACGATAAAAAACGTGCCTGCCAGCGCTGATTGCCCTCCGCTCAGGATCATCGCCCACTGCGCACCATAGCTCTTCCAACGGCGGACTGCGGTGCCGAGTTGAAGCAGGCCAGACAGGATCGCCCATACGCCGAACACCCCGAGCACCCAATTCATGCTCATCTCCAGCGCGAGAACGACCGCGAGCGTTGTCGCCACACTGACCACGACGTTGATGGTCTGCGTGCGATTCTGTCCCAATCCTCTGCTGTGGGATGCGTCGACAAAATTGGCGAGGGCATCCCATGCAGGATACGCCACGAGTAAGACCGCCGCGATCACCCAGGAATTCTGTCCCACCGTAAAGGCAGCCGCCACCCAGACAGCCGAGAACGCTGTCCGAGCGAAGTAATAGAGCTTGAGCCATTGCTCCTGGCTGGCGCGAGAAAGATCGCCATTGTGAACTGTCATGATAATCCTTTCGACTAGTAGGTAGAGGCTCTCGGCGAGCGTCGTAAAGTGATCAGAGCTATGGTTATTTGAGATCCAGGACCGTATCGGGAGGAAAGCGCGGAGCGAGTCGCTCCAAGACCGGGCCTGTCACGACGCCGAATATCTTCGGATCGCCATAGGCCCGCGCCGAAAGCATCGCGCCGTGAACCGTCGCCATGAACGCTTCAGCCTCGGCAGAAGGGGTACTCATCAGTTGAAGTTGGCCGTGCCGCGCACCGCGCTCCAGCACGGATGTCAGCCACGCCGACAGGGAGCGGAAATGCGCCCGGACCTCCAGGCCAACTTCCTCGGGCAGAACGGGGAGCTGGCTTGCCAACAGCGCACAGACACAAAACGGAGCGCTGGCGTCCGCGATGCAGGCTTCCCAATACCCAGCGTAGAACCGAAGCTGTTCGAGCGGATCGGATACCTGAAGTTCGAGATTCGCCATCCCCGCTTGGGCTTCTTCCCGATACCGCGCAACCAGCGTTCGGACCAGATCGACCTTGCTTGGGAAATGGTGATGGATGCTCGCCTTACGAATCCCGACCACATCAGCGATGTCGGCATAACTGAAACCGTTGTAGCCGCCAGCGACGATCAGAGACCGCGCACAAGCCAGGATCTCGTCAGAGGTGGTAGATAAATTACTCATGAGACAACTCTACCTTCTAGTAGGGAGTTCGTCAACCTCTTGCAGTCCGAATGACAAACAGCGAGAGCCGTGAATTAAGTAAGCGGCCATTGCCTGCCAAGATGTTCAGACAATCTCGCCGAGATGCCGGCGAACCCATTGGGCCTCTTCAGACGCCGTGCGCCGGAAGTGTCGCTTGAAGTCGCGGCTAAATTGAGCGGGACTGGCATAGCCGACCGATGCTGCAACCTCCGCAATCGTCCCGTCCCGGTGCGCGATCATCAGCCGTGCCTCGTGGAGCCGCATCGCCTTTACATATTGTATCGGAGTGCTGCCGGTCAGAGCCTTGAAATGGACGTGATAGGAAGGAACGCTCATGCCTGCTTCACTGGCAAGCGCGGCGACAGAAATCCCCGAACCGTAGCTTTCGCGCATCCGGGCGAGGCTTTGCACGATCCTTCCCGAAGGCCCTCGCTGTTGCAGGGCTGCTATCATCGCGCCGCCTTGCGGGCCGACCAGTACCCTGTAATGCAACTCGCGCAGAATGCCCGCACCCAAAACCGCCCGCTCGACAGGATCGTGCAACGCCCGCAGCAGCCGCAGCACGACATCCTCGATAGCCGGCTCCATTCTGCTTGACACCAGACTTTTTACCCTGCCCGGCGCCGATCCGGCACCTCTGGCGCCCGCTTGTGCAGCGATCTCAGCCGCCAGCCGCATGTCAAACTCGACATAGACCGCAAGCAGTGGCCGTTCGGAGCTGGCCACGCATTCCATCCGGAACGGAACAGGTACCGACACGGCCAGGTAGTGCTCCTCGTCGTAGAGATAGACGTCGCCTTCAAGCATGCCCCGCTTGCGCCCCTGCAACACGAATACAGCGCCCGGCTTGTAGAGCACGGGAACATCGTGAAACACCGCCTCAGTCCTGAGAATGCGAACGCCCTGAAGCGGCGTCGGATTGTATCCCTGACGGGGAGCAAGAGGACCAGCCAGTTCCACGAGCGCGCGGTGCTTCGTCGGCCCTTTCTCAACATTCATAGGATTTTGCAAGACATTCAGAGTTTTCGCAATCGATGCGCGCAGATTTGAATACTATCAGTCAAAATCATCGACCGATCAACAGGAGAGAGCCTAACATGACGCAGAAGACCTTCTTCATCACCGGCGCGAATTCCGGCTTTGGCTTCGCGATCGCAGCGGCCGCGAACTTCAAGGGCCATAAAGTCATCGGCACCGTCCGCTCGGAACAGTCACGGGAAGTTCTTGCGGAACGGTTGCCGTTGGCGCGGTCCGTCCTGTGCGACGTGACGCAGTTCGATCGCATAGCCGACGTCGTACGGCAGGTGGAGGAGGATCATGGGCCAGTCGACGTGCTGATCAACAATGCCGGCTACGGTCACGAGGGGATTCTCGAGGAGTCGCCTCTTGAAGAGATGCGGCGGCAGTTCGACGTGAACGTCTTCGGCGCCGTCGCGGTCGCCAAGGCCTTCCTGCCGCGGTTCCGCGAAAGACGGAGCGGATTTATCGTCAAGGTGACCTCGATGGGTGGCATGGTCACCATGCCCGGCATCGCCTATTACTGCGCCAGCAAGTTCGCCCTTCAGGGCATTTCGGAAGTCATGCGTGCGGAGATGGCACCCTTCGGCGTCCACGTGACAGCCCTATGCCCCGGTTCCTTCCGAACGGACTGGGCCGGACGCTCGATGGTCAGGACCGAGCGTTCGATCCTGGACTACGACACGCTGTTCGACCCCATCCGGCAGGCGCGGCAGGCCAAAAGCGGCAAGCAGCTCGGCGATCCCGATAGACTTGCGGCGGCGGTTCTGGACCTGATCGGTTCCGCCAACCCTCCGCCGCAACTCCTGCTCGGCAGCGATGCCCTCGGGCTTGTGTCGGACAAGATCGAACGCCTGAAGCAGGAGATCGAGGCATGGAAGTTCGTTACCGTTTCAACCGATGGTTGACAACGTTGTTCAACGACTGTTGTTAATGAGAAAGAGCGCAAGGCTCGCGCCCCGCCGCCCAAAAGCGCGCCATTGTCGCTGTGCGTCGCCTTCGGCAGCTCCTTTCGCGCTCCACTGCTTCGACCACCAGCGCAATGCGCGTGATGTCACGCGCGCGGTCTAGCTGATACACGGCGATCTGACCTGGAGAGCTGGTCAATCGGGTCGCAAGCGAGTGCCCATCCCTAATCGGTCTAAACGGTTTCCGGAGAAACTGAGCCGTGCGGGCTGAACCAGCGTTATGCCTTGTCACCTGTATTCAAAAAGCTGGATGGACTCGAGCAATGTTATCCGAGCGGTCGCCATATGGGCACGGCAGGTCTGCGTCGCGTCGGATTGGTCGCGTCGCAGCAAAGCCTCGATATAGGCGAGGTGCTCACGGATCGCGGCGATATTGCGCTCCTTCTCGTCCCGCTTGTTCCATTGATAGTGGTAGTGGAATATCATTGAGATCACTTCGTAGAAGCTAACGATGAAGCGGTTGCGTGAGACATCGTTGATCAGGCGGTGGAAGCGTTCGTCGAGCTCTGAAAAATCCCTATAGCGGGCCTGCGCCTGTTCGAGCAGCACAAGATGCTCCTGGCGGATCAGTGTCAGTGCAATCCAGGCCGGATCGTCGTCGGCGAGTGCAATGAAACGCTGGGCCGATCGGACTTCAAACATTTCGCGGACTTCAGAGAGTTCCTCGGCGAATTCTTTGGTGAAGCCCTTGAACACCCAGCTCCCGCTCGGTCTCCGCTCCAGCAGCCTGAATTGGCTGAACCGATTGAGATAGTCTCGAACCGCGGAAGTCGACACACCGAATTGGCGAGCGAGTTCGAGCGCGTTAATTTGCTGGCCCGGCTTGCAATCGCCATCCAGGATCCACTGCATGAACCGCTTCTCGACGAGGACGCCAACCTGTTCGGTCTCCAGATTGGGATAATAGTCCTGGGCAAGAGGGCGCCGCGCTAGAATCTTTCGCCGGCCATCAAAGACGATGAGCCCGTCCGCGGCGAGAGCGCTGAGGACTGCGCGGACAGTCGTACGGCTGACTGATAGAGACTGTGCCCAAGATGGTTCCGATCCAAGGTCCGCCGCTACCTCGTAGCCCTCCAATTGCGCCAGGCATTGATTGTACGCCCGCTTGAAGACGGTGTTGGTTTTCATCGGTCAGGTTTCTGCTTCGCTGCCGCGCATGTCTTTTGTGCTTGATGTTTTTGTATAAAAAACAGATTGACTCGTCACACAGCAAGCCGTTTTTTATCCATAACATACAAACACGACAGCGGGGGGAAAGGGAGCAGGAATGCGGGCACTGTTATGCCTCAAGCCGGGTGAGCTCGATATCGTCGAGCGCCCGCGGCCTTCGCCAAAGGCCGGAGAGGTCCTGGTCCGCATTCGGCGTGCTGGCATCTGTGGTACTGACTTGCACATCTACGAGGGTAGCCATCCCTTCCTCGATTATCCTCGCATCATAGGCCATGAATTGTCAGGTGAAATTGCTGAAGTCGGCCCAGGCTGTGCCGTGGCAGTCGGCCAGCAGGTGTATGTGATTCCATACCTTTCCTGTGGCACCTGCGTTGCTTGCCGGCGTGGCAAGACCAATTGTTGCCAGCGCATCGGTGTGCTCGGCGTTCATGTCGACGGCGGTTTGGCTGAATACATCTGTGTTCCTGAGCACAATGTGGTGGCCGCCGATGGTGTCACGCTTGATCAAGCGGCGATGATCGAGTTCCTGGCGATTGGCGCGCACGCCCTACGTCGGGCCAATCCCGTCGAGGGCGATCGAATCCTCGTTGTCGGGGCCGGACCAATCGGCATTGGTTGCATGATCCTCGCCAAACTGCGTGGTGGATTGGTGACCGCGCTCGACAGGCGCGATGATCGACTCGCCTTTTGCCGCGACAGGCTCGGTGTCAACCACACGGTCGTCGCGGGATCCAACGCCCATGATGCGCTATCGGAACTCACGGACGGTGATTTCTTCGATATCGTGATCGATGCGACCGGGAACGCGGGGGCAATGATGGCCGGCTTCGACTACGTCGCTCACGGGGGTACCTACGTCTTCGTCAGCGTCGTGCGCGATACGATTTCCTTCGCCGACCCTGAATTCCACAAGCGCGAAACCTCGTTACTGGGTAGCCGCAACGCGACGCCTGAGGATTTCTTCCAAGTCTTCCAGGCAATGCGCGACGGTTTTGTGCCGACCGATGCTCTCGTCACACACCGCGCCCCATTGGCAGAGGCGCCGGGGCGCTTTCCCGTCTGGATTAAGCCTGAAACGGGCGTGATCAAAGCTCTTATCGAACTATAGGCGCGGCGATGAGATTTCCGATCCTTCAGTTCGGCACCAGCCGCTTCCTGCAAGCGCATGTCGATCTGTTCGTCAGCCAGGCGCTGGCGAGCGGCGAGGCCATCGGGCGCATCGTCGTGGTGCAAACGACTTCCAGCCTCGAAAGCCGCAAACGCCTGGCGGTTTTCGCGGCGGGCGATCCCTTTGACGTCGAAATCAAGGGTCTAGTCAACGGGACGGTGGTCGACGAGCGCATCGAGGTCACCAGCATTGGCGGTGGTGTCGATGCCAACGAAGAGTGGACCGAGGTGGAGCGCCTGTTCAACCAGGCGCGCTGCGCGATCTCCAATACCGCGGACCGGGGCTATGAATCCCATTCAGGTGACGGTCCTGACACGCAGGTGCCGCGGTCTTTCCCAGCCAAACTTGCCAAGTTGCTGCTGGCCCGCCACCGCGCCGGTGTGGGACCGATCACGCTTTTCCCGTGCGAATTGGTGGAAGCCAATGGCCAAGCTCTCCGCGCGGCGGTGCTCGGTGTGCTCGACGCTTGGGACGCTCCGGCCGAGGCCAGACGCTGGATCAAGGACGACTGCATCTGGGTCAATTCACTGGTTGATCGCATCGTATCGCAACCGCTGAGGCCGGCCGGGGCGGTGGCGGAGCCCTATGCGCTGTGGGCGATCGAAAACCAGCCCGGCCTGGAACTACCCTGCCGCCACGCCGATATCGTCGTGACCGACGACCTCAAGCCCTACGAGCGGCTGAAGCTTTTCATCCTCAACCTCGGCCATAGCTTCATCGCCGAGGGTTGGGTTAAGCGCGATAGCGATCCGGCCATGACGGTGCGCGAGGCAATGGCGGACGAAGCCGTTCGGGACGATCTCGATGCACTCTACAACGAGGAGGTGCTGCCCGTCTTTGCCGGGATCGGGCTGGGAGAGCAGGCGCAGGCCTATCGCGACTCGGTCATCGACCGTTTCCACAACCCCTTTCTCGACCATCGTCTCGCCGACATCGTCACCAATCACATAGCCAAGAAGCAGCGGCGCTTCGGCGGACTGATCGAACTGGCCCAAGCGAGCGGTCTCCACATCAGCCAGCCGCGCCTCAGGGCAGCCCTTGCCCAAGGGGGCTGAGGCCCTGAAGCCAATTAGTGATGACGGTACCGTCATCCCCTGCAGAGATCCGGGTAACCGGAGTTTAGTGCAAACGAGAGCAAGCAAGCTCTCAGCAACGGAGGGAACGTATGAAGAAATTTCTTATTGCCACGGCGATTGCCTGCATGGCGACGCTTGGAGCGCCGGCCCACGCGGCCGACAAGCCGGTCATCCCTGTTATCGTCAAGGATACGACCTCTTTTTATTGGCAGATCGTCCTGGCCGGCGCTCGCAAGGCAGGACAGGACCTTAACGTCCAAGTACCTGAACTGGGTGCCCAGTCCGAGTCGGACATCAATGGCCAGATTTCGATTCTCGAAAACGCGGTTTCGACCAAGCCGGCCGCGATCGTGATTGCACCGACGCAGTTTAAGTCGCTCGGCAAACCCATCGACGAGGCAGCCAAGAGCGTCAAGATCATCGGTATCGATTCCGCGGCCGACTCAACTGCCTTCACCTCGTTTCTCACCACCGACAATGTGCAGGGTGGTCGCGTGGCTGCTGACGGCCTGGCTGCCGCCATCACGGCAAAGTATGGCAAGGCAGAAGGCGAAGTCGCGCTCATCACCGCCATTCCTGGTGTCGGTTCGCTTGATCAGCGCGCCAAGGGTTTCAAGGAACAGCTTGCCGCCAAATATCCCGGTCTCAAGCTGACGCAGGACAAGGTTGCCGATGGCCAGGCCACGACGGCTCTGAACATCATGACTGACCTGATTACTGCCAATCCGAATTTGCGCGGCGTCTTCGCCTCGAACCTGATCATGGCGCAGGGTGTCGGACAGGCGGTTGCCGAGAACAAGGCTGCCGACACGATCAAGATCGTCGGCTTCGATAGCGACGACAAGCTGGTGGGCTTCCTCAAGGACGGCACCATCGCTGCTCTCGTCGTGCAGGATCCCTTCCGCATGGGCTATGACGGCGTAAAGACAGCGCTTGCTGCCTCCAAGGGAGACAAGGTTGAGGCCAATGTCGACACGGGCGCAAATCTGATCACGAAGGAAAATATGGAAACGCCGCGTTCGCAGGAACTTCTGAACCCGAAAGTGAAGTAAGCTCCACGATTGCGACACCGAGCCACGGCGCCGCTTCCCGACATCGGGAAGCGGCGCCGTGCCTCTTCGGCAACCCGAAACACCCGCATCCCTCTCCGTATGGCAGGAGATTAGTATGACCAACATCGACAGCGCCGCAATTGCCTCGTCGGCCTCCCCCATGCCGCTGTTGGCTCTCCACAAGCTCGACAAGCGCTTCGGTGCCACCCACGCTCTCAAGGCGGTGGATCTCATCTTCGAGGCCGGCGAAATTCATGCCATCGTTGGCGAAAATGGTGCCGGCAAATCCACGCTGATTAAGCTCTTGACCGGGGTGCATGTGCGCTCCGGTGGCGAGATCCTGTGGGAAGGCAAGCCCGTTGCACTGGCCACGCCGCAGGAGGCTATCGATCATGGCATCAATGCCGTGCATCAGGAGGTCGTGCTCTGCCGACATCTTACCGTCGCCGCCAACCTGTTCCTGGGCGACGAGAGAACCCGCTTCGGCTTGCTGAAACACGTCGGCATGGAACGGGCTGCCCAGAAGATTCTCGACGATATCGGCTTTTCCCTGCCGGCCGGTGCAATCTTGTCCTCCCTGACGATCGGCCAGCAGCAGCTTGTCGCGACAGCGCGTGCAGCTATGCGCGGCACGAAGTTCCTGATCTTCGACGAGCCGACCGCCTATCTCACCCGCCAGGAAACCCAACAGCTTTTCGCCCTGATCGGTCGCCTCAAGGCGCAAGGCATCACCATCGTTTATATTTCTCATCGTCTTGAAGAAGTCTTCCAACTCGCGGACCGGGTCTCGATCCTGCGGGACGGCAATCTGGTCTCGACCCAGCGCGTGGCGGAGACCAATGAGGAACAATTGATCACCGGCATGATCAATCGGGCCATCGATCAGATCCACTACAAGGAACACATTCCCTTCGGCCAGGAGATCGTGCGAACCGAACACCTCAGCGGCAGGGGCTTTAATAACATATCTGTGCGGGTACGAGCGGGCGAGGTCATTGGTCTTTATGGCCTGATCGGCGCCGGGCGCAGCGAGTTCGTGCAGAGCCTTTACGGGAGATTTGCCCGCACGGGCGGCCAGATCTACTGGAACGGCAAACCGGTCGAGATTCGCCATGAACGCGATGCCATCAAGCTCGGCATTGCCCTGGTGCCGGAAAGCCGGCGCGACCAGGGTTTATGCCTCAACCTAGGTGTCGGCTTCAATATCAACCTGCCGATCTTCCACCGGCTGACCCGAGGCGTGATGATAAGCCGAAAAGCCGAGACGGGGGCGGCGGACGGACAGATCCGCGGCGTGCAGATCAAGGCGGCATCACGCGAGGCGCGCGCCTCAAGCCTTTCAGGAGGTAACCAGCAGAAGATCGTCGTAGGCAAATGGCTCAATCACGGTGCCAAACTCTTCATCTTCGATGAGCCGACAGCGGGTGTGGATGTCGGCACCAAGGTCGAGATCTACAAGATCTTCGCCCGGTTGCTGAAGGAGGGCGCCGGGATCATCCTAATCTCCTCCTACCTCCCGGAAGTCTACGATCTGTGCGACACCCTGCATGTTTTCCGGCGCGGCAATCTGGTTGCCAGCCACACGGCCGAGAAAGGGGCGCCGGAAACCATCCTCGCCGAAGCCATCGGCGCATGACCGGCTTTGTCGATACACTGATCTGCACCACAAACTGAATAATCGTGTCGAGGACGGAAACGAATGAGCATCGATCAAAGTGCTGCCGCAGGCGCATTGAAGGCAAAGAACCAAGCTCGCATTAACCTGCTTTTGAGCCTGACACTGTTTGGTCTTCTTGCGCTCATGTGGATGGCGCTGTGGCTGGCTACGCCGAACTTCCTGTCTTATGCCAATGTCAACGGTATTTTGCGCCAGGGCGCGATGTGGGCGATTCTGGCGATGGGCCAGACCTTCGTCATCATTACGGCCGGCATTGATCTGTCGGTTGGCGCGGTGGTCGGCGTATCCACCGTGATCGTTGCCTGGTTGCTCACCCATGATTTTCCGATCTGGGCGGCGGTGTTGATCACACTGGGCTTTGGCTGGGCCGTCGGAATGTTCCATGCCTTCGGAATCGTCCAGCTCGGCCTGCCGCCCTTCATCATGACACTGGCTTCGTTGCAGGTGTTGTTCGGCGCAGGCCTGCTGATCACCAACGGCGCCAGCATCAACATTACAAACGACGCCTTCACGCAGTTTTCCCGCAACGACTTTCTCGGTGTCCCCAATCTCTTCTGGATGGTCATCGTTGTCGCGATACCGGCCTATTTATTCCTGCATCACAGCCGCTGGGGTCGCTATCTCTATGCGATTGGCTCCAATCTGGAGGCGGCGCGGCTCAGCGGCGTCAACACCCGTCTGATGATTTACATCGCCTACTCGCTGTCGGCCTTCTGCGCGGCCTTTGTCGGCATCCTGCTGGCGCAGCGCATCGGCACCGGCAATGCAACGCAGGGTCAGGGCTGGGAGCTGAAGGCCATCGCTTCCTCCGTTATTGGCGGGACCAGTTTGTTCGGTGCGGTCGGGTCGGTACTCGGGCCACTGGTAGGATCCTTCCTGCTGACGACTATCAACAATGGCGCCAATTTACTCAGCATCAACTCTTTCTGGCAGTTCATCATTACCGGCGGCCTAATTATCGTGATCGTCTATTTTGACGGGCTAAGACGGAAGCGGGGGTAGAGATCGCCCCCGCGTCATCGAAACTGCAAGACGAAGGGCCATTCCGCCACTGCAGGCTATTCGTTTGACACTCAATGCCCAACCCTTGCCCGTCAAAACCGCATAAGCCAAGGTGAGCAATCACCCTGTTACCCTGTTTTCGCTTAACCCATTGATATCGCTCGGTTGGGATTCTCACGGCTAGATGTCGTCCGATAGACGGCAAGATGATCGCGGTGCTGATGGCATGGAAACAAGCGATATTGGCCAAAACCATTCGGTAGGGGACATAGTTGCCCTGCGCTAAGGGTATCGCTGCAGGGCGCTGGTGATGCCATTCTACAAAGAATAAATCAGGACCAATAAGTTAAATCCTGAGCGCGATGTGCTTGTTTTCTCTTGGTGTTAGTACATTGATACCGGCATATGATGCGATTAAGCCCACAATCATGCGATAGGACGATCTGTGCCTTTCTACGCAAGCATGCTTATCTGTGAGTTTTCGTTAATATTCATCGCTGAGTAGCGTGATCTTTAATTGTGCATCGCAACAACATTATTGCGTCGCACAAAGACATTTGCTATAGCTCAACGCCGATGAGGTTGTCTGCCCTGGACGGCACATTGAGCCTCAGGGCCCAGCCTCCGCAACTCTCAGTATGGCCTTTCGGCCAGATCCCCCACCCTGTCTGTCCCAGGAGTTCCCATGGTTGCCACCAAGAACACGTCCGATACCGAAATTGCCTTCGAGAATCTGTCCAAGCTGGAAGTTCCGGCTTCTGTCCGTGAATTCGCCGATAAGGGCGCTGCGCAAGCCAAGGAGACCTATACCAAGCTCAAGGCAGCCACCGACGAAGCTTCGGATGCTTTCGAAGACGCTTACACCACGACCACCAAAGGCGTTTCCAGCCTCGGCCTTAAGGTTCTCGAGTCGGCTCGCGCCAATTCGAACGCTTCCTTCGATCATGTCATCGCCCTCTTCGGCGCCAAGACCTTTTCGGACGTCATCGAGCTGAACACCACCTTCCTGCGCAGGCAGACCGAGACGGCCACGCTTCAGGCCAGGGAGTTCGGTGAACTCGCTCAGATGGTCGCCAAGGAGACGATCGCTCCGGTCAAGGCCCAGGTCGAGAAGACTTTCAAGATTGCCACTGCCGTCTAAGCAGTCGCCGGTTTGACGCCTATGAAGGCCCGGAGCCCTGTTCCGGGCCTTCAACTTGCCCAGCCCAGCACGATGAACGGCTCCTGGACTTCTCTACTAAGCAGGCGCCGATGGACCTCCGCGGATCTTTGGGATTCATACTCCTGAACATCCTTGTCCATCCTGACCAGGAAGCAAAATGACGCTCGCAAGCCGCGAATCTCTCGTTAGACGCCCAAAGCCAACAGAAATCGCACGTTAAATGGCAAGCATGTGCATTGAGCCGAACGCCAAACTATTGAGATTGTTCAACCCGCAATCTCAACCCAAGATGCCCAGCGACAGGCGGCTAACTACATCCCTGGCCGCAGCGGAGGATAACCTACTGGAACCATATCAATTTCTAGGAGTTTACCCCTTCAGACATTCGTCGCGGGGATAAGGCAAAATACCCACCGGTGGCTTTGCCACGATAGCCCAATTCACTCGCCGTGATGCCCGCTTGTGCGCTGACGGAGGAATAAATGCTGAAAATAGCAATACTACTTGCCCTGATCGCCATCTCCAGCGCTGCACAGGCGCAGGCAACTTCGATATCTGCACCGCCGCCAAGTAGTAAGAAGCTAACCGAGATTTTGGCAAAGATCGAAGGGCGTGACAAGTTCAAGTTCATATACGAAGTTGATTGGTCACAAACTGGATTTTACGAAATATATTACTACACAACAGACAATGCGAAGGTAGAGCTTCATATCGATCCGGTGTCGGGAGACGCAAAATAGTCATAAGAATAGTATGGCACCAACCTCTTGGAGCACAGGTAAACCACTTGCGCGCGGGCACGGTGTTGGGCGATGATTTCGTCGCCCGAATATTCTTCTAAGTTCGCGTCCAACTTAACGTTCGATGCGATCCATTTGCATAGGCCGGTGGAACCTGCCTTTCGTACTTCCCGGTGCAGCTTAAGTTATGAAAGAGCTCAGCCCCCGCCTCAGCTAGCTGAGACAGGGGCTTCGCTTGCGACCGCAACGTCCTGAGCGTGGGCGGGTGATCGTGGAGTTGACGAATGGCTGCAGCTTCGCTTTCCCGCCACGGTTGGCGCAAGGACTGGAATCGGCGACGGGCCGGATAGGCCACATCGCCCACAAAGGCTGCGGCTGCACGGATAAACGGTTCCAAAGGGGCCGGCCGCGCAAAAGCGTGGCAGGCTGAGACCCAATTGGAGCGCTGCAGAGCGAGCGATAGCAGCCCAAACATTCGCGACGGTGCAAATCCGTGACCTTCGACGATAAGCTAGGACCTGGTTATGTTCGAGAGAAGGGCCCCATTGCCTCAGTAAACAAGGTATTTGGCGTCCAGTACCTGGATTTATAAGTAGAATTATGGCGCGATCCCTTAGATTTTCAATCTCCTCTGCGCGACGGCGAGGTAAGCTCAAAATCCGCAGCTACTCTGATCCGATAATCAGTCAGTCCCTGGAAAAAAAGTCTTTGCGTCCAAGATCATCATGTTCATGCGGATGATAAGAACTTTCCGCGCTTCGCTCCGAACGCCGATGTCGGGAATTTTGTCGATCTCCTTCGCCAGAGCACAGATCTCTTCAGCCTGGTGCAGGGTTAAGCCACGTTCGAGCGCAGCCTGCCGATAATGCTCCGGGCTGTGGGCGTGGCGATCCCCTATCGTCATTGATCCGCCGGTCTCATCGAGCAATAATTTTCCGGTGGGTGCTCAAGCTCGGGCTCGCGTATGCTCGCGATCTGCGTTAACTGCGGCCCCTTGCCTGTGAAACGCAGTTTTTCTTCAGGATCGTTGTCGAAACCAACCGCCATAAATTGCCTCCCGAAGCGATGATGGTGGCTCGCATCTTAAGGGAACTCTCAGCGCAGGGACGTGTTCCCGATGTATGACAGTGTTGCATCGGACATTCCGACAGCTCGCCGGTTCTCTCAGCCCCGTGCAGGCGGTCCAGTCGGCAAGTTTCGACCCTTGTTTTCATTGGCGACTTTTGCAGCCATCATTTTTTCATAGTCGGGGTTCGGGTCATGCCAGCCGTTGTCCTTAGCCTTTGCGTAGGCTGCGGCGACGTTGCATTTCTAACAGCAGGTGTCGATCACCTAGATTTAAGCGGGAGGCAATGATGGCAATCCGACCAAAGAAGAGACTGCCTCGGATGGTTGGCCTAAATCATATCGCTCTTGAAGTTGGAGATATTGATGCAGCGCTCCGTTTCTACGAGAGCATCTTTGATTTTAAGCTTCGAGGAAGAGGAGAAGGTGCCGCCTTCATTGATATGGGCGACCAATTTCTCGCTCTAATGAAAGGGCCGGTTCGCGCTCCTCAGAGTCATCGCCACTTTGGATTAGTAGTTGATGATCGCTCAGCGATACGAACACTCGCACAGGAGGCTGGCGCCACCCTCCTGGAAGGCCAGTTTCTTGATTTTCTAGATCCTTGGGGCAATCGCATTGAAGTCGTCGAGTATGCAGATATCCAGTTCACAAAGGCAGATCACGTGTTGCGTGGTATGCAGCTCGAGCTCGAAAAAAGCCCAAAAGCAATCAGTGAGCTCGCAGCCAAAGGAATGAGATAACTTACGCAATAAGGGAGCCTTGATGCCCAAGGGTCCCTATACGTTCTCTGGATCTTTTCGTCCGTATCGATGCGTTGTCTGCGTATCGACGCCACACCGGACTGGCAGGCGCAATTCGGTGATTTTGATGTTGCCATGATGGTGGCGCCAGTTTTCCCAAACGAGGTGGTGTTCGAACTTTCGGCCCATTATCCGGCGTCGCGTCTGCGCTTCGTCTACGTTCCGGCCGGTGTCAGGAAGCTGGTGGGCACACACTGTCGGGGCACGTGCTGGCGGTGTGGCTCGACGGCGTCGTTGAGTTCGAGACGAGCGAGGGAGAGTGCAGCGTGTCGGCGCGGTAGGCTTTATCGTAGTGGAGGACACGCATGGGAAGGGCCATATCTCACGCCATCCACCTAAGGGGGCGGAGCGTCATTCTGATAACGCTGCCACACGGCCAGGTTCTAGCTTAGAAGGCTCATACAAAACAAAAATTGCGACCGTCATGCTAGGGTGGGACGTGCAATAAGGGTTTGCGTTGAGACCTTTTGTAGGCTTCGCTTCTAACGCGGTTTGGCTTCGATGGATAACGTCGGACGGATCTCGCCCGCGTAACAGGCGCTCGAGAGGCTTGCTAGGAACGCGGCTGCCGCGATCTCCGGTTGGCATCGTGCTTGTGGATAATGAAACGACGGTGGTTCGTTGAAATCCCCTCCGCTTCGCCGCGCGGCTCCTGAATCAGGTCGAAATCGCCTTTCGCCCTAGAGATGGAGAGCTTATCCTTCGCCATTGGCATCCTCGAGGCAGAAACTCCTCCTGCCCCGGTTCACAATGTCCGAGCCAGCAACATGTTCCGCTTGAGACGCAACGAGGCCGACCGGTTATCGAAATGCCTGATTGAGTAGCCCCAGTCGACTGCCATTCCTCGAGCGCCTTCAGTGACGCGTCACCTATGCACAGTTCAAGCTTCCCCAATCCGTTTATGCTCTCTTCTTGCCAGCGTCGAATGCAATTAAACGAAACTGGTCACGATCATCGCCACGGCCGTTACGGTCATCACCGCAGTTGCCAGCCATCCGAATATCGTAAGGCCACTCCCGATGGTTTGCTCGCCCATGATGCGCTCCTGCCTTGCCATCAGCATCATAACGATCATGATCGGCACGGCGACAACTCCATTGATCACCGCGCTCCAATAGAGAGCCTTGATCGGATCAATAGGTGTCATGTTGAGGCCGACACCGATGAGCGTTGCGATGGCAATGGTAGCGTAAAACGCCTTGGCTTCTTTGGGCTTGCGATCAAGGCCGGTCGGCCAGCGCAGGGCCTCGCCTAGACCATAAGCTGCCGATCCCGCAAGGACAGGGACAGCGAGGAGGCCAGTGCCGACAATCCCAAGCGCGAACAGGAATTCGGCGGCGGCGCCGGCCACCGGTTTCAGTGCAGCCGCGGCCTGCGCGGAACTCTGGATGTCGGTGACGCCATTGGCGTGCAGCGTCGCAGCTGCCGTTACCATGATGGTTAGGGCGATCAGGTTCGAAAAGCCCATGCCGACATAGGTATCCAGGCCGATACGGGACTCAGCCACCTCGGCTTGCTCGGGCGCGTGTTTGAGCGGATCGCGATGCGGCTTGGCCTTCATATCCTCAACTTCTTGTGACGCCTGCCAGAAGAAGAGGTACGGGCTGATGGTCGTGCCGAATATGGCGACGATGGCGGTGATATAGTCTGCGCTGAAGGTGATTTGCGGCAGTACGAGGCTCTTGCTGAGTTCGGCCCAATCGATCTTGACGAAAAAGACGGTTGCGACATAAGCAAAGAGCGCCAGAGTCAACCATTTGAGCACGTTGACATAGCGCTTATAGGCCATGAAGACCTGCAAGAGAATGCAGATGGCGCCAATGGCAAAGACGTAGGCTATTTGCGGTCCGCCGACGATCAGCTTGATGGCATCACCCATGGCGCCGATGTCCGCGCCAATGTTGATGGTGTTTGCGATCAAAAGCAGCCCGACTCCCGTATAAGCAAGCCAGTTTGGATAATATTTCTGTAGATTTCCGGCAATGCCTCGTCCCGTCGTCCGACCTAAACGGGCGCTGATGATCTGTACCGCACTCATCAGCGGATAGGAGAACAACAGCGTCCAGGATGTGGCGTATCCAAATTGCGCACCGGTCTGGGAGTAGGTAGCGATGCCACTTGGATCGTCGTCCGACGCTCCGGTGATCAGGCCTGGTCCCAATATGCCAAGCAGTCGTGGCTTGGTTTGCTCCACAGCTGGGTCCGCGTCTTCCGCGATCGGATCGGCATTGGGGAAGGTCTCGAGGTCATCCAAATTCCCGGGCATCTCAGGTTTTTCTCGGCTTGCGAAGACGCATCTCGGGATTGAGACTTCTCCCTGCAGCCATATTAACGCGAGACGTCAGAAATTGTTCACACAAACATAGATTTCAGTATCCGAATAATTGGGCGTCTGAATCCAAATGATTTTCAAGCCACAATATCGATGAATACAGAAGAAGGATTTTCGCTATCGATTGCGTTCAAATATTGGGTACACTTTAGAGATATAACACCTGTCATTTCTCGATCTTGTTCTGATGACGCCCCCTGCGGCGATTTCCACCTGCCGGCAGTTCGGCAAGTAAGCCGAGCGTTGCTTTCCCACAGAGCCCCGATGCGAAGGCTATGCGACACTTGCAGAGCCTGCGATTGAAGGCGACACGCTAGCGAAGGTGTCGAAGGTCGCGCCCGTCCGATCAAAAATGGACTTTACTGCTGGAACTTCTAGACGCGGCGAGATGTTAGGCTTGCGGAGGCCAACAATGGATCATCAGCAACTGGAATATATCGCCGAATTTCTGTCTCTGGAACGCGAAGCAGAGCGTTTTGTTCGATTAGATGAAATGCATTGCTTTCTAAAGCACCGCTGGCCGTATCATGAGCATAGGGACTCCCGGCTTGACAGTTTTGCACTTGGCGCCTCCGCGATCGAAGCGACACAATACCTCACCAAAGACATCGACCCTATATTGGCCGGGATGAAGGTGGAAGATTGAGCGGGCTTCAGATCTGCCAATGGCATCGCCTCCCTAGTGCGCGCGCCCAATACCCAGTCGTCTTTCCCAACGTGCCTCCTGCCCTTCTCAGCCGTCACGCAGCACGGAAATCTAAAAAATCCTGATGTCCGACCGTCTAGCCAAACAAGACCCGCGTAAGCAGTATCCGCGGCCGCCTTTGCCCAAGCAGCCGCAGACAGCACCCTGACTCGCCTCGAAAATGAACCCCCTCCAGAACCATGGCGGGGCAAGCTACAAGGGTTCGGGTAAGCTCATAGGTCGCAAAGCACTTGTCACTGGTGGCGATAGCGGCATAGGCCGCGCCCGGTCCCGTCTGGACCGTGCTCCAGCCCAGTGCTGAACTTGGATCAGGCGAAAGAGCTTTCGAGTCTTCCCCGAACCCTAACCTCATGCCATTCGTCGGCCTCGACGAGGGGCTACTCAACGATTTTCTGGAAGATAAAGTGCTGATTCCCCGTGAGCGACAGCGAATCGACGACCGGTCGCTGGTTGGCCGCGATGGCCTTCTCATCACGCCCGTGCAGCAGATCGCCGACGTCGGCTATCCGTCCGATCAATTCTAACCGAACATAGACCTAGCCCTTCACTCGATACCATAATCCGATGGGCGAGCGGCTAGGGCATACCTAGCCGATCGATTGGCCACTTTTGGGATTGGCGATCGTGGGCCCGAGCGACTGACAGGGGGCGCGATTCCGAAAGTCCGCTTTCTGACCACGAGCCCAATGGCCGCAACCGGCGTTGAGGTGAACTAGATGGCGGCGGAACGTCCAGTTTAGAGGAGTTGGTGTAAGCCGTCGAATACCCCTCCTCTGAGCCCATCCTCCATTCGGTACTGCGGCTACAAACAGCCGAGCAGACGGATTCGCATAACGTGTGGCCCGGAACGATCTTCACAGAGGGAAACTCACCGCGCCCCGCCAGACGCCGGTGCTCATCCTATAATCCCTAAAAATTTTCGTGCTATGAAATCAATCGGAAACAAAAGCGTTGCGTCCACGTTCGAGAGCCTCGCCTTGTCCCGCCACGCGACCTTAGTGGATAGGCGTTGCCGAGGTTATCCCCGCGCGCGTGCGGGCGCCATCCAACATGCTGTAGCGCCTTCGATCCCAATGCGGGGGAAACTGAAGGGTGCAAGGGCATTGGTCTGATCGGCAAAGATGAGCGGGTAGGCAAATGTCAGATTCCGAGTGGAGGGCGAGCTTCCGCTGTTGGGGCAGTCGACACCCCCGGGACGGTCGCAACCAATGGCTGCTTTCGGGATCCAGCGCCGCGTCCGACGAACCCATGTTGAGGCTCCGGAGGACGCGACACGACCAGATTGAATGGAATCACGGGCCGCGCCACCGGCCTCGCCGCGGCAAAGCGCTTCATCGAGGAAGGCGCCTTCGTCTTCATCTTCGGCCGCCGGCGGGACGCGCTCGACGCGGCTGACCGCTGATCGGGCGATGCCCGGCGCCGCTCGCAGCGGCGGGCACGCCAGTATGACCACCGCGCTCGACACCGGTAGAATCTTATTCGTCATCCTCCCGAGATTTGTGCCGCGTGCATGCTGGTCGCGTTGAGATGCGGCCCTGGACCCGCCGTCAGCCGTTCGACCAACCATCGAGCGCCGGGGCCTAACCGATCGGCGGTGAGATAGGCACATCCCATTACAAGGCGAGCGACACGAGGGTCGAAGTCTGCCGGTCGGATGACCTTCAACCGTCCCCGCTCGATGTCATCTTCAACCAAATGGAAGGGCATATTTCCCCAGCCGAGGCCGGCCAGCAGCATCGACTGCTTGGCACTAAGGTCTGCCAAGCGCCAGGTTCGCGCGGAAAGGACGCCATAGTCCCGCCCCGCCGTCAGGGCGGAGCGATCGGTCAGCACGAGTTGGACGTGCCGCTGCAGGATATGTGTCTCGATCGTTCCTTCAATCGCCGCGAGTGGGTGATCGGGAGAGACGACTGGAACGAGGTCGATGGTCAGTAGCGGAAAGCTCTTGAACGCGGCCATGTCGCTGAAGATGAGTGGGAGGAGACCGATCACGCAAGTTCCGTCGAGCACCAGTTCCGCTGCCGCGCCGAGGGGCTGCACGTAGACGCGCGGTTGGATGGTTGGAAACGTCATCGTAAAGGCCCGGAGCGCTTCAACGATCGGGGGCACCGGGAACATCGAGTCCATCACGATCGTCAACTCGGCTTCCAGCCCGCTCGCCAGACTTCGCGCGGACTGCTGAAAAGCATCCGACTCGTCGGCAATTCGTCGCGCACGCCCAAGAAGCGTGCGGCCCGCTTCGGTCAACGTCGGACGGTATGCGATGCGGTCGAACAGCGGTAATCCGATTTGCGCTTCGAGCTTTTGTATCGCGTAGGTCACGGCCGACCGTGCGCGGTTCAACCTGGTCGCCGCTTTCGTGAAGCTTCCTTCGTCAACGACGGCAAGGAACACCTGGATTTGATCGAGCGTCAGCGGACCCATGTTCGAAAATATAGGCCGAGTTGGTCGAAACTTCTCCAGTTTTTTTCGCCGCCACGATGCGCGATCTAACGGGCAACCGCAAACCTTCGCTGCATTGGAGCTCCGAAATGGCCTCACTTCTCGCTATCGCCGCCAGCCCTCGATACGAGCTTTCGACTTCCCGCAAGCTCACGTCGCTCTTCATCGAAAAATGGCGAGCAGCACACCCAGGCGGCGAGGTGGTCGAACGCGACTTGATCAACACCACCCTGCCGTTTGTCGATCTGCCATGGATTGGCGGCGCGTTTACGCCCCCGGAGCAACATTCGCCGGAGAGCGCTGCCGCCATCAAGATATCCAACGATTTGGTCGCCGAGCTGCAGGCAGCCGATCGCATCATCATCGGCACGCCGATGTACAATTTCACCATCCCGGCGGTGTTGAAGGCCTACATCGACCATATCGTCCGGGTCGGCGTCACCGTAGTCGACAATGTCGGACAACTGACCGGCAAGAAGACCACCATCATCCTGGCCAGCGGTGGCGACTTTAGACCCGGCTCGCCCTTTGAAGCCTATAACCAGGCGAGCGGCTATCTCCGTCAGGTGTTGGGCTTCATCGGGTTGACGGATCTGGACATCGTCCTGGCCGACCGTGCGCGCGCCGGCGACGCGGGAGAGACCGCCGTCGAGCAGTTCGGCGAAGCGGTCAGCCTGGCTGCCGCGGCTTAGAGCTCGGTCTCCAAAGGAGTTTCTCATGAAAATCGGGTTCATCGGCGCGGGTCGCATGGCTACGACCATCGGTCGTCATCTGATCGGTGCCGGCCACGAGGTCGTGCTATCCAGTTCGCGGGGACCGGAGGCGTTGACGGGGCTCGTCGCCGATCTGGGTCCGGCCGCCAGCGCAGGATCCAAGCAGGACGCTGCGGAATGCGATGTGGTGATCCTCGCCACGAATTGGGCGGATGCGCCGGAGGCGCTCAAGGGTATCGACTGGAGCGGCCGCATACTCGTCGACGGGACGAACGCCCACATGGGCGAGAAACCGGACATCAGCGCTGCCGGCGTAGCGAAATCGGTTGCCGCCTTGGAGGGTCGCACGTCGAGCGAGGCAGTCGCCGCAATGGCGCCCGGGGCCAGGCTGGTGAAGTCGATCAGCAACATGCCGATGGCTTGGATACGGGATTTCTCGCCACAGAAGCCGAAGACCGTACTGTTCGTGTCAGGAGACGATCGCGATGCCAAGGCGCTCGTGGTCGAACTTATTAATTCGACGGGCTTGGTCGCGCTCGACCTCGGCTCTCTCGCGGACGGCGGCGCGATGCAACAGCTCGGCGGCCCTCTATCCGCTGTTGAATTGCACTTCGTCCGCCGGATCGTTCGCTAAGAAAACTTGAGCCGCGTGGATTGTGAGTCCGCGAATTAGTCGCCCGCTCAGGAGGATTCGGGATGAACACCCTCAAACCGATTTTTGTTCGAGAAGTGGCCCGCATCGACGACCCCCAGTTCGTGTCGGGACAAGCCGCCGGACATCGCGCGCGCCGTTTGATCGACGCACCGGACGCCGCGTTCGCCGATCCCTTCGTCCTGATGGCCGAGGATTGGACGTCCCAGGGGGCGTTCGCTTTTCACCCGCATCGCGGGATCGAGACGGTCACATACGTCATTGAGGGGGCGATCGAGCATCGCGACAACGCCGGATATGAAGGGGTGATCCGTGCCGGCGGTGTCCAATGGATGACCGCCGGCCGGGGCATCCAGCATGAGGAAACCCCTCCCGCTGGGACAATGGCTCATACCCTGCAGCTCTGGGTGAATCTGCCTGCGGCCGAGAAAATGGCTGTTCCGCGCTACCAGAATCTGGAGCCTTCCGCCTTGCCGGTCCGGAACGAGGACGGCGTTGAGGTTAGGGTCTTTTCCGGCGCCTACGGCGATATGGTCTCGACCACGCTCAACCATCATCCTGTTACGATGCTCGAGGTGCGGGTCGAAAACGACGGTGCATTCCGGCACTCACTTTCAGCAACCGATAATGCCTTTGTCTACGTCCTCGAAGGTGCGGTCGAGATCGGGCCCGCCGGTGACCTTTTGGAGGCCAGCCAGCTTGGCTGGTTAACGCGATCGGAGGAGCCGGGATCGTCGGAACTTACCATAACGGCGCGGGGTACTGCCGGCCGCTTTCTGCTTTTCGCCGGCCAGCCTCTGCGCGAGCCGATCGCGTTTGGAGGCCCGTTCGTCATGAACACGCAGGCGGAAATCCAGCAAGCGTTCGCCGACTACCGGGCCGGCCGCTTCTAAGGACCCAAAATCTAATTTCGCGGGTTGCAGTTTTCCGGCGGAACGGAACTGCAAGTCGACAGCGGCGATGCCGAGCTTTCGCCCGAGGACTGAACCGGCTGCACCGGCCCGCACTTATTATCAACACTATCCGCTCCGCATGTGGAGCGGAAACACATGCACGTTTGAGACCTAACGGATACCCATGCGCGTCCAGCTCAGAGACCAGGATTTTGCTCTCAACAACATTCACAGGAGGCGCGTGTCGGCCGGATCGCGGCAAGCGTTGCCTACTGGCCTGCTGGGGTTAGTCGCGCGCTATGGGCAACCCCGCAAGAAGTGGAGCGTACGCGGCGAGCCTCTGGGGTAAGAACTCCATGAAGAGCCGCACGCGCTTCGTCTTGCGTCTTTCCCCCTGTGTGAGAAGCCAGACCGTTCCATACAGGTGTAGGTCGCTGCCCGGCACCCTCTCCAATAGAGGATCGGCATCTCCGCCGAAACACGGCAAAGTCGTGATACCGATACCTTGCCGTGCCGCCGCGATCTACCCTTCGAAATCCATGGTCTTGAACGGAGCCCCGGTTGTGCGAGCCTCTTTGCGCACCAGATCGACGCAGCCGTAAAGCATGGACTTAGCCCGCGAGTTCCCTAAGCGCGCTGTAGATTCTAAAATTTATATCACATAAACAATGACATAGCAGTTCTCAGTTTCATCCTCTCGGGCGCGCTAACCCTCCTAAGGGTCGGCTTCGAGGGTCGAGCGATTGCTCCCCATTTTGCGTTTCTGCGAATTGCGTCACGTTGCGCGGACGAGAACCGGTTGCGGGGCGCGCAACGCCCGCTTCTTGCGATTGGTAGAGTTGGCGGTGTCGAGGCTTGCCGCATAGCAGCAGGGCCACCGTCGCGCGTTTGAACTCGTGCGTAAACACCAGTCTCGTCTTTGGCATCAAACACTTTCACCCGCAACGAGTCGGTCGTCGCATACCAGGGTTGAGGGCCAAGTCAGTGCTCCGAGCGCGCCGAAAATCATGCCGCTTGACATTAAGAGCATATGCCCCTATTTCCTCTGAGAGCATATGCTCTTATCTCTGAAGGGAGCGATATCATGAGCGAAGCAGATATCTTGGTGGGCGGGGAGACAGGGCGAACGGGTGGTGCCGCGATCGACGAGTTGCTCAAGATCGGGAGGCACGTGCGAGCTTATGTGCGCTCCGATGACGAGCGAGCGGAGGCGCTGAGAAGGCGTGGAGTGGATATCGCCGTGGGCGATTTCACCGACATCGATGACATCCGCGCCGCGATGGAAGGCATCAAATCAGCCTATTTCCTGCATCCGATCGCGCCTGGAATCATCGGCGCTGCGGCCTACTTCGCTCAGGCAGCAAAGGAAGCCGGCGTAACGGCGATCGTCAACATGTCGCAGATCTCGGCGCGGCGAGAATCAGCGAGCCATGCTGCACAGGATCATTGGGTCTCGGAGCGAGTCTTCGACTGGTCAGACGTTCCGACAGCACATCTCCGCCCGACCTTCTTTGCTGACTGGCTCGTCTACCCGCATTTCGCGAAGGAGATCTGGGCAAACAAGAAGATCGAATTTCCGTTCGAGAATGGCCGCCACGCGCCCATCGCGAGCGACGACCAGGGGCGCGTCATCGCCCATATCCTGGCCAATCCGGAAGGCCATGAGGGTAAGACGTACACGCTCACTGGCCCGGTCGAAATGAACCACACCGAGATCGCCGCCGTCATGAGCGACGTTCTCGGTGCAAAGATCGAATACGCACCGACCTCCATTGAAGAATTCCGGAACAAGATGGAGAAACTTTACAAGTTTCCGCCGTTCCTGACCCAGCATCTTGTCGAAGTGGCCCAGAATTACCGCGACGGCATCTTCTCGGGAGCCAATGACACAGTCGAAAAGATCACTGGAACGCCGGCCCTCTCTGTCCAGCAATTCATCGCTCAGAATCGAGCCGTATTTGCCTGAGCACTGGCTCGGACAAGCAAGGGAGCTGCACAATGTCAAACGATCAAGGCCAACGCCATCCGTTCCTAGACGATCTCACTGTTGACGCGGAGCTGACCAGCTCGGTGCTGCGAGGGTCTGTCATCGGACGCGATCAGATCCGGCGCGCCGTCGACGCC
>Ga0206877_10026_pt1 | contig 48184 bp, 42 predicted proteins | sample Alteio_BWOrgCont_7_FD_152623 | JGI IMG/M metagenome (GOLD analysis project Ga0206877, IMG submission 152623) | Enriched cells from forest soil in Barre Woods Harvard Forest LTER site, Petersham, Massachusetts, United States -... | ecosystem: Environmental > Terrestrial > Soil > Temperate forest >...
ACTTCCTGCGAGGTGGAGACGATCTTGCCGGGGTGCACGTTCTGCTTGGTCCACGACATTTCGGAAACGTGGATCAGGCCTTCGATGCCCGGCTCCAGTTCCACGAACGCGCCGTAGTCCGTGATGTTGGTGACGCGCCCGGTGAACTTGGCCTGCAGCGGATACTTGGCGTCGATGCCCAGCCACGGATCGGCCTGGAGCTGCTTCATGCCCAGCGATATGCGGTGCGTCTCGTGGTTGATCTTGATGATCTTGACCTTGACCTGCTGGCCGATGGTCAGAAGCTCGGTTGGGTGGTTGACGCGGCGCCATGCGATGTCGGTGACATGCAGGAGGCCGTCAATGCCGCCCAAATCGACGAACGCACCGTAATCGGTGATGTTCTTGACGACACCGTCGACGACCTGACCCTCTTCGAGGTTCTGGACGATCTCGTGGCGCTGTTCAGCGCGGCTCTCTTCGAGCACGGTGCGGCGCGAGACGACGATGTTGCCGCGGCGGCGATCCATCTTGAGGATCTGGAAGGGCTGCGGCACGTTCATCAGCGGGGTCACGTCGCGGATCGGACGAATATCGACCTGGCTGCGCGGCAGGAACGCCACGGCGCCGTCGAGATCGACGGTGAAGCCACCCTTGACCTGGTTGAAGATGACGCCGTCGACCTTTTCATTGGCTTCGAACGACTTTTCGAGCTTGACCCAGCTCTCCTCGCGGCGAGCCTTGTCACGGGAGATCACGGCTTCGCCGAGGGCGTTCTCGATACGCTCGAGATAGACTTCGACGACGTCGCCGACCTTGATCGCGTTTTCGCGGCCCGGGCCGTTGAATTCTTTGAGAGCTACGCGGCCTTCGGTCTTGAGGCCGACATCGATGACTGCAAGGTCCTTTTCGATGGCGACGACAGTTCCCTTGACGACCGAACCTTCGGCCATATCGCTGGTGCCGAAGGTCTCATCGAGCATCGCAGCAAAGTCTTCACGCAGCACGTTTGTCTGTACGGACATATGTTTTCCTGGCGCCGGCGGTTGGTGTTGATCATCGTTCCCGTTAGCGGCAGGGTTGCATCGGCAACCACAGGCGGCGTGCCTTCAAGAAAAGCACGACCGGCCGGCGCATGGCCCGCTGGAAGGAAACGTCAGTTCCAGTCTAAGTGTCGAACGCTGGTCTCATCGAGGATGACAGCTAAGCGTTGGATGGGCGGTTCCATATCAAGATGGCGTGTCCGGAGCAAGGCACAAGTTCCTGGGAGCGCGGACATCTTGTCCGCTCTTTTCTTTATGGCTGGCGTTGAGGTTCTAAGTTGCTCAAGTGGAGCTTCCAAGAGCGGACAGGATGTCCGCGCTCTGGACTTATGCCTTCATGGCCATCTGTAGCAGGGTTGGTCCTTTCTGCGCCATGTAATCCTCGCGCCGCGGATAGAAAGCATCCATGATGCGGCAGTCCGTGAGGGCACGGCCACAATGCGGTGCATGCGGGGGCACCACCGCCACCATGCCGGCCTTCAAGATGGTGGTGACCCCATCGATGGTGGCCTCGAACTCGCCCTCGAACGGATGCGCCACCTGCTCATGCGGGTGGGAATGCAGCGGCAGGATGGCGCCGGCGTCAATCTTCCACAAGACAAAGGTCATGGTGCTTGAATGGATGAAGCGACCATGAAAACCAGGGATGACCGTATAGGGCTCGATTTGGTCCCAGTCGAACAGGGTATCTGGCATCGCAATCCTCCAGGAGGGGGCGGGTCTTCAGACCGCCTTCGACCATATAATGCGAAATGGAGGGCCTGAAGACCCCCCGGATCAGACCTTCTGGCGCAAAGTCTCCAGCGCCATCTTTACCACCGGATCGAGCCCGGCGCCGCCGGCATCGAGATGGGCGAAGATCTGGTTGCGCATGCGTGGCTCCCAGAATTTCTTGATGTGCTCGGCGATGCCCGGTACCCGGATCTCCTCGCGCTGCGAGGCGAAGAACTTGCCGATTTGGTTCGCCATCATCACGAGCTTTGCGGACGGGTCATGCGACATGGGCGAGCGTCTCCGGAACGATGCGGTGCGGGTGGGTGAAAATCTCGAAGCCGTCGGAACGGGCGACGCCAATCAACGTGATGCCGGCTTCGTCGGCGGCGCGAATGGCGAGGGCCGTCGGCGCCGACACTGCGACCACGACAGGCACGCCGATCATCGCCGCCTTCTGCACCATCTCGACTGAGATGCGACTGGTGAGGACGATGATGCCATCGAGCGGCTCCTGGAGCGCAGACATCCTGTCCGCATCGTCCTTTGCCGTAGGCGCGCTGCTTTCAAGGGGGGACTGGAAGTCCGCGCTCCGGGGCGCCAGCGCGCCGGCGAGCTTGTCGAGCGCATTATGGCGGCCGACATCCTCGCGTACCGCCACCAGTCCATCCGCCTTTGTCCAAAAGCCGGCAGCGTGGACGGCGCGGGTCCGGTGGTTGAGAACCTGTGCCGGCGCGAGGGAGGCGAGGGCGGTCTCGATCTCGGCGGGGGTGAGCGTCAGTGCGCTTTGGATGACGCGCGGCCGGCGTACGGCTTCGGTCAGACTGTCGATGCCGCACAGGCCGCAGCCGGTTGGGCCCGCCAGCATGCGCCGGCGTGCGGCGAGCGCCGCCCCGCGATCGCCCTTGAGCCAGACGCGCAGCTCGACGCCTTCGGGGTAGGTGACGGTCTCGAAGTCGGAGATTTCATCTAAGGACGCGATGATGCCCTCGGTCAGCGAGAAGCCGAAGGCGAAATCCTCCAGATCGGCCGGGCTCACCATCATCACCGCATGCGAGCCGCCGTCATAGACGAGCGAGACGGCAATCTCCTCGGGAATGATGCGCTCGCCGGGCGAGAGAATGCCATCGCGCCAGGCAAGACGGGAAACGGGGCGGACAGGTTCGGTCATGGAAATGAGCAAATAAGCCGCCGCACAGCCTTCTCCACGAAGTGGGGAAGGCGGCCTTGCAAAGCAAGGTCGGATGGGGGGTGGTGCGCTAGCGCTTGCATCTACGAATTTGTCTCGCACTTTTTTTCTCGGGCCCATACCCCTCCCGACCCGACTTCGTCGGCCCACCCTCCCCACTTTGTAGCGAGGGCTTTGGCCGCTTCACTCCGCTGCAATGCGGCGCGAATTCTTCGCCATGGCTTCATACTCTTCCTGCCAATGCGTCGGCCCGTTGGAGGGCATTACCTGCACCGCTGTTACCTTATATTCGGGGCAGTTGGTCGCCCAGTCCGAATAGTCAGTGGTGATCACATTGGCCTGGGTCGTGGGGTGGTGGAAGGTCGTGTAGATCACGCCCGGTGCAACACGCTCGGTGATCGTCGCGCGCAGCGACGTCGAGCCGGAGCGGCTTTCCAGCCTCACCCAGTCGCGATCGCGAATGCCACGCTGCTCGGCGTCATGGGGATGGATTTCGAGCAAGTCCTCCTCATGCCACATGGAATTTTCGGTGCGCCGCGTCTGCGCGCCGACATTGTACTGCGACAGAATACGACCGGTGGTAAGCAGAAGGGGATAGCGGGACCCGGTGCGCTCGTCGGTCGGGATATATTCTGTGACCATGAAGCGACCCTTGCCGCGCACGAAATGGTCGATATGCATGATGGGCGTACCATCCGGCACGCTCTCATTGCAGGGCCACTGCACCGAACCGTCCGTCTCCAGCTTGTCGTAGGACACGCCGGCGAAAGAGGGCGTGAGACGTGCGATCTCGTCCATGATCTGCGAGGGATGATCGTAGCTCATGGCAAAGCCCATCGCGTTGGCGATCAGCAGTGTCACCTCCCAGTCGGCATAGCCGGCCTTGGGCGACATCACCTTGCGCACGCGCTGGATGCGGCGCTCGGCATTGGTGAATGTGCCGTCCTTTTCCAGGAACGAGGAGCCCGGCAGGAAGACATGAGCGTAATTGGCGGTCTCGTTCAGGAAGAGATCCTGCACCACGACGCATTCCATCGCTGCAAGGCCGGCGGTGACGTGTTTGGTGTCGGGATCGGACTGCACGATATCCTCGCCCTGGACATAGAGCCCACGGAAGGTGCCTTCGACGGCGGCGTCCAGCATGTTGGGGATGCGCAGGCCCGGCTCGTTGTCCAGATGCACCCCCCACAATTCCTCGAACATGGTGCGTACGCCGTCATTGGCGATATGGCGGTAGCCGGGCAGCTCGTGCGGGAAGGAGCCCATGTCGCAGGAGCCCTGCACATTGTTCTGGCCACGCAACGGGTTCACGCCGACGCCGCGGCGGCCCAGATTGCCTGTCACCATCGCGAGGTTGGCGATCGCCATCACCGTGGTCGAGCCCTGGCTGTGCTCGGTGACGCCCAGGCCGTAATAGATCGCGCCATTGCCGCCGGTGGCATAGAGGCGGGCGGCGCCGCGCACATCAGCCGACGGCACGCCTGTATATTTCTCAGTCGCCTCTGGCGAGTGGCGTGGATCGGCCACGAAGCTCGCCCAGGCCTGGAACTCTTCGAGATCGCAGCGCTCGCGCACAAATGTCTCGTCGACGGGGCCTTCTGTGACGATGACATGGGCCAATGCGGTCAACACCGCGACATTGGTGCCGGGCAGCAGCGGCAGATGATAGTCGGCCTCAACATGGGGCGTGCGCACGATATCGGTCTTGCGCGGATCGATGACGATCAGCCGAGCGCCTTCGCGCAGGCGCTTCTTCATGCGTGAGCCGAAAACCGGATGGCCGTCGGTGGGATTGGCGCCGATGACAACGATGACGTCGCTTTCCTCGACCGAATCGAAGTCCTGAGTGCCAGCCGAGGTACCGAAGGCCTGGCCGAGGCCATAGCCGGTCGGCGAATGGCAAACGCGGGCACAGGTATCGACGTTGTTGTTGCCGAAGCCACCTCGGATCAACTTCTGCACCAGATAGGTTTCCTCATTCGTGCAACGCGAGGAGGTGATGCCGCCGATCGAGGCGCGGCCATAGGTCGATTGCAGCCGCTTGAACTCGGAGGCCGTATAGGCGATCGCCTCTTCCCAGGACACTTCGCGCCAGGGATGGGTGATCTTGGAGCGGATCATCGGCTTGAGGATACGCTCCTTGTGGGTGGCGTAGCCCCAGGCAAAGCGGCCCTTGACACAGGAATGGCCCCGATTGGCCTTGCCGTCCTTATAGGGCACCATGCGTACGACTTCCTCGCCACGCATCTCGGCCTTGAAGGCACAGCCGACGCCGCAATAGGCGCAGGTCGTCACCACCGAATGTTCGGGTTGACCGATCTCGATCACCTTGTTCTCGGTGAGCGTTGCCGTTGGACAGGCTTGTACGCAGGCACCGCAGGAGACGCATTCGGAATCGAAGAAGTTTTCGCTCATGCCCGCCGACACGCGGCTTTCGAAGCCGCGACCGGAGATCGTCAGCGCGAAGGTGCCCTGGACTTCCTCGCAGGCCCGTACGCAGCGCGAACACACGATGCACTTCGAGGTATCGAAGGTGAAATAGGGGTTGGAGGTGTCCTTATCGAGGCCGAGATGGTTGTCGCCCTCATAACCGTAGCGCACTTCGCGCAGGCCCACCGCGCCCGCCATGTCCTGCAGTTCGCAGTCGCCATTGGCGGCACAGGTCAGGCAATCGAGCGGATGGTCGGAGATATAAAGCTCCATCACGCCCTTGCGGATTTCCTTCAGGCGCTGAGTCTGCGTCTTGACCTTGATGCCCGGCGCAACCGGCGTGGTGCAAGAGGCGGGGGTACCGGCCCGGCCCTCGATCTCGACCAGGCACATGCGGCAGGAACCCCAGGCTTCCACCATGTCGGTGGCGCAGAGTTTGGGGATCTCTGTGCCCATCTCCATGGCGGCGCGCATGATCGAAGTGCCCTCGGGCACGGTGATCTCGTTGCCGTCGATGGTCAGCGTAACCATCTTCTCCGATTTTGAGAGCGGTGTGCCGTAGTCGATTTCATGAATGAGCGACATGTGACTTACTCCGCGGCGACGCGCAGGGGCGTCCCGTGAAAATCTTCGGGGAAGTGCCGGATGGCCGAGAGGACGGGATAGGGCGTGAAGCCGCCGAGGGCGCAAAGGGAGCCAAACTTCATGGTCTGGCACAGATCCTCGATGACGGCGATGTTGCGCGCTACTTCCTTGCCGGCGATGATTTTGTCGATGGTCTCGGCGCCACGCACCGCGCCGACACGGCAGGGCGTGCATTTGCCGCAGCTCTCGATGGCGCAGAATTCCATGGCGAAACGGGCCTGGCGGCGCATGTCGACGGTAACATCGAAAACTACGATGCCGCCATGGCCGATCAACCCGTCACGTGCCGCGAAGGCTTCGTAATCGAAAGGCGTGTCGAACAGTTCGCGCGGGAAATAAGCCCCGAGCGGTCCGCCAACCTGCACCGCACGCACCGGTCGGCCGGTACTGCAGCCGCCACCGATATCATCGATGAGTTCGCCCAGCGTGATGCCGAAGGCGGTTTCAAACAGGCCGCCATATCGCAGATTGCCGGCGAGCTGGATCGGCATGGTCCCGCGCGACCGACCCATGCCGAAATTGCGATAGGCCTCGGCGCCATCGGCCACAATCACCGGCACGGTGGCAAGTGAAAGCACGTTGTTGATCACAGTCGGCTTGCCGAACAGGCCCTTGTGGGCGGGCAGCGGCGGCTTGGCGCGAACGGTGCCGCGATTGCCTTCGAGGCTTTCGAGCAGGGAAGTCTCCTCGCCGCACACATAAGCGCCGGCGCCGACGCGAACTTCCATATCGAAAACATAGGAAGAGCCGAGGATCTTGGTGCCGAGGATATTGGCGCGCCGTGCCTTGTCGATGGCAGCGTTCATCGCGGCGACGGCGTGAGGATATTCGGAGCGGATGTAGACAAAGCCCTTGGTGGCGCCCGTCGCGACGCCGGCTATGGCCATGCCCTCGATGAGGCAGAAGGGATCGCCCTCCATCAGCATGCGATCGGCGAATGTGCCGCTGTCGCCCTCATCCGCATTGCAGACGATATATTTGCGGTCAGCCGGATTCTTGCGGTCGATCTTGGCGTCTGCCACCGTCTTCCATTTAATGCCCGTGGGAAAACCGGCGCCGCCGCGCCCGCGAAGGCCCGCCTTGGTGACTTCCTCGACGATCGCCGCCGGGCCGAGAGCAATGGCCTTTTCGAGCCCCTTGAGGCCACCATGAGCCTTGTAATCATCTAGGTCGCGCGGATCGACGATGCCGACACGGGCAAAGGTGAGGCGGGTCTGACGCTTGAGGAAGGGCAACTCCTCGGGCTTGCCGACGCGCAATTTGTGGGAGCCGTCGCCGGCAAACGCGGCGATCAGGGCGGCTGCATCCTCGGGTTCGACCGGGCCATAGCCGATGCGGCCTTCCGGCGTCACCACCTCGACCAGCGGCTCCAGCCAGTGGAGGCCGCGCGAGCCGTTGCGGACGATCTCGATATCGAACTTGGCGGCGATGGCCGCGATCTTGAGAGCGACCACCACTTCATCGGCGCCGCAGGCGACGGCGGCGGCATCACGCGGGACGTAGAGGCGAATGGTCATCGCACCACCTCTTCCAGCGCCCGGTCCAATCGCTTGACGTCCAGCCGCCCGACTAGACGGCCATCGATCATCGCAGCCGGCGAAATCGAGCAAAGGCCGAGACAATAGACTGCTTCGAATGTAATGCGCCCATCTGTCGATGTTTCGCCAAAACCAACCCCCAGCCTCTCGATGAGATGGTCGGCGAGGGCTTCGCAGCCGGCAGCCTGGCACGACTCGGCCCGGCAGAGCTTGACGACATGCTCGCCCGCCGGCTCCCGCCGGAAATCATGGTAAAACGTGACAACGCCATAGACGTCGGCACGCGAGAGGTTGAGGGCTTCGGCCACCATCGGCACCGCTGGATCGGGCACATAACCAAAGGCTTCGACGAAAGCGTGGAGGATGGGCAGCAGCGGGCCTTCCCGCTCCTTGCCGGCGGCAATGATTTGTTCGGCGCGCGCCGTATTCCAATTCTCGCGCTCTGGCATGCCACCCTCTTTCGACTTGTTCTAGATCGGAAAAATGCGCTGCCGTTCAATCGTAATCAAGCACCAATTTTCGTTGCACGATAGAAAACTTCTATCAAAGAGGACGCATCCATCCCAATGATCCCGATTGTTTCACAGGCGTCCGAAAAGGGCGCGGGTGGGCAAAAAAGACGCTCGACTCCCAAAAAAAGGGGGCCGTCCCCAACGTCCCTGACCTTCTCGATCCTATCGAGGCATTAGGTCAGTTTCTCGTGCAAACAACAAAGGCCCTCACCGGCGCAAGCCGGTGCGGGCCTTGATGGGTGCGATCGCTCAGGGCAGAAGGGCAGGCCTACCAGCACACGCGGCGGTGAGCCCACCGCCAGCCATAATAGGTCCGAATGCGCACCGTGCGGACGCTGCAAACCGGCCCATCGTAATAGTCATAGGATGGACCGAAATAATAGGATGGACCAAACAGCGGATATCCGCCTCCCCATCCACCACCCCAATAGCTGCCATACCCCCAGCCACGTTGGCCCCACCCGCCATGACGGTACATGAAAGCTCCATTGCCATCCCAGCGGGCTTGGGCGGGTGCCAATGCGCCAAGTGACACGGCACCCAATGTCAAGGCCGCCGCCGCGGCCAGCCCGATCCTTCGAAACATGGAACACTCCTTCAAAACAAGCAGGCCCAAGGTTTCCTTGCCATATTTAACACCCGTCCGGCTGAACTTCGGCCTGCAATGTTGTTCATCTGGCGTTCATATACGCCGTTGCTGCGGCGGCCGGCTCCTCAGGCGCGTTTGACCAACCGCAGCACGAAGAGCAAAACTACCGCCCCGATCACCGCAAAGACGATCGAATTGACGATTGCATTGCCAAGATCGATGTGGAAATTCGGCAGCAACCACCCGGCGATGAAGGCGCCGATGACACCGACGATCAGGTCGCCGATCAGGCCGAAGCCGCCGCCGCTCACGATCAGGCCTGCGAGCCAGCCTGCGATCACGCCGACGATTAGAAAGATGATCAGGGATTCACCGCCCATAAGGGTCACTCCACTTCCATTTGCCGTCCATCACTTCAACGCGGATCCCGGCAAAATAATTCGCGTTGAAAGCCGCTGTTGCCGGCTCAACTTCCTTTTGGGACCAACCAGACGCCATATACCAAGTCCCAAGTCAAATAATGACACATGAAGCTGGCTGAATTTTGTTGAAAAATCTCGTCGTAAAAAGTGATGAGTTGGAATAAAAGCGTAACTTCCCCTTAGGAAGTGGCTTCCATGCTTTGCCGGCTGCAGCATAGATAGGGTACGAAAACACAAAAAAGCCAGCCAGGGATCTCTCAGGCGTGGCTCGGCGATATTGTCCGGCATTCGGCCCGCGCCGCGGGCTCGGCAAGCAGGGTTCAAGAGTTGACGCAAGACCGCATCCGCCTCAAGCCGTGCTCGGTTGCGAGCTGGATGCAAGGGCGTCTGCCATTCTCCGCCTGGCCACGACGGGTGGAGATGGCGTTCGCCGGTCGGCAGCTGCCGACAGGGCTGCGAACTCAGGTCAATTCTGCCCTACGACCGGTCCGGTCCGGCGATCTACCCGGGTGCGCAGACGCCCCGACCACCTCTTCCCCTCCCTCAAGCGTGGCGGTTCCAAGAGCGGACGGGACGTTTGCGCACCCGGAAAGATAGCCCGCATTGCCATCGCAATGATCGGCTAAGCTTAAGTTCGCAGCGCTGTGCTGCCGGCGGAGCAATTGTCGACCGGGCCATTGCTCGATTGCTAAGGGGCAGGCACCGATTGGCGCTGTCATGCAGCAATAAGGGCCTGCATCGCATCCATGGTGAAAGCAGATTTTCAAATCGCGGAGCCCTCTTGCCAATTCGGCCTCTATTCAGCTTAGCTCCGCAGTAACTATGGCATCAAAGCCGGCCCAGGGGGCGGTTTTTCGTTGCCGTCAGCCATTGCCCGGCTTTGGGACGGAACCAAGCTGTCATGGTTGACCGTGCCGGCGGTCTAGGAGGAAGGAGGAGGGCGGGAAATGTTATTTCGCCTCACCTGAGTAGAAATCGCGAATATAATAGCAATAAACGTAACCCAAGGAAGATCTCAATTCATGAAACGGCTTGATCAGAAGCTTGCACGCATTCGTGCCGGCCAGTATACACGCAGTGACTTCATCATCGCCGATGCCAAGGATTGCGATATGGGGCCCAGCCTGACTGCCTTTGGTCCCAAGCGCGAACCGGATGGCAGCTGGGTACGCTATTATTCCCGACGCGAATTCCTCGAGAATATTGCGGCGGTCGTGAAGCAGGACATTGTCGATATCATGCTGGTGTCAGCCTCCAATCTCGAAGCTCTCCTCGAAAATGGGGTTTTCGCCGGCAGTGCGGTCAAGCCGGCGATCCGGGCCAACGATACCAGTGACATCTGGCGCGTACGGGGCGGAGCCTACCACATCAAGCCCTCCCGGGCCTTCCGGACCGCGAGCCTGTCGCGGGTGATGTCCGGCTCGCCGATGCCCGATAAGACTGCCGCCTTCACCGGTACGGATCTGGGGCTCTACTCGATCACTTTCAACAATGACCTCGATGCCGATATCGCATCACTCGAGGCCTATGCCGAGTTCCGGGACGATTGCGCCGCCAACGGCTTTAAATATTTCCTCGAGGTGTTCAACCCCAATGTCGACAGCCGCATAGATCCGGCCTTGGTGCCGCATTATGTCAATGACTGCATCCTGCGCTGCCTCTCCGGCGTGATGAGCGCCGACAGGCCGCAATTCCTGAAGGTTGCCTATAACGGCCCCAAGGCGCTGGAAGAGCTCGCCTCCTTCGATCCCAGCCTGATCGTTGGCGTGCTCGGTGGCGGGGCCGGCACCACGCGCGATACATTCGAGCTGCTGCACCAGGCAGAGCGTTATGGCGCCCGCGTCGCCCTGTTCGGTCGCAAAATCAATCTCGCCGAGGATCCGCTCGCCATCGTGGCGCTGATGCGAGCCGTCGCGAACGGCGAGGCCACGCCGGAGGAAGCGGTGAAGGCCTATCATGACAGCCTCGCCAAGAAGGGCATCAGGCCCCTTCGCCCGCTTGACGACGACAACACAATCACCGAAACGCCGCTGAAGCACTGAAAGAGGTGGCGCCATGCCCCGTTCCGAGCGTCACGGCATCCTTACTGCCGGCACCTGGTGCGTCGACACCAACAAGATGGTGGAGTTCTGGCCGAAGGAGGACGGCCTTGCCGAGATCCTGAGCGAGGAATCGCGCGGCGGCGGCTCGGCCTGCAATCTGGCCATCGACATCCGCCGGCTGGATCCGACCATCCCGGTCGAGACGATAGGGCTCATCGGCGACGACGAGGACGGCCGCCTGCTCCATGCCGAGGCCGACCGCCACGGCATCGACCGCCGGCGGCTGGTGATGACGAAGCAAGCGCGCACCCTCCATACCGACGCCTATTGCTCGAAGGACACCGGACGGCGCACCCACATCTTCAACATGGGGGCGGGCGCGCTGCTTACGCCCGATCATTTCGATTTCTCGGGCACCAAAGCGCGCATCCTCCATCTCGGCCTGCCCGGGGTTCACAAACGAATGGATGGCCCCTGGGAAGGCGACGTCAATGGTTGGGTCACCGTCTTGCGCAAGGCGCGCGAGGTCGGCCTGGTGACCAATCTGGAGCTCGCCACTGTCGCGCCCGGGCGCCTTGCCGAACTGGTACGGCCGATGCTGCCTTTTCTCGACCTGATCATCGTCAACGATGCTGAAATCGGCTCCATCGGTGACGAGGTGACGGTGAGTGATCACAACACGGATGTCGCGGCCTGCATCCGGGCGGCGCGCAAGGCGATGGAGGCGGGCCGTGCCAATCTGGTGGCGGTACATTTCCCCGCCGGCGCCATTGCCGTGACCCGCGAGGGGGACGTCGTCAGCCAGGCCTCGGTGGGTGTGCCGCAATCGGAAGTCGCCGGGGCCAATGGCGCGGGCGACGCCTTTGCCGCTGGCTTTGTCTATGGCTTTCATGAAGGCTGGGGCCTGAAGCAGTCTCTCGCGCTTGCTCATGCCGCCGCGGCGGCATCGCTCCGCTCAATGACGACCTGCGATGCGGTGGAGTCCTGGCAAGTTTGCCTCGCGCTGGCCGAGACGTGGGGTTGGCGAAACGCGCCAGCCTAGGGCAGCGTGCCAACACGGGGGATGGCGGTTTTCGGCAAAAGCGATGCTCTAGGGGATCTCAAGCGCCGTTTGCTGGAATAGAACGGCGCCTTTATCATCCAAAGGCAGCAACCGTTGATTTGATGGCGATGGATCCATTTTTGGTTCGGCGTAATTGCCGTCCGACCGCGCATGCGAAGAGGGTGATGAGTTGGCGAGCCGGGGTGATACGATCCCAAAGGGTACGGACGACCTCCCGCCCTTTCCTGGTGCGACGCACGGCCTTGCCCGCAATCACCCGTTGGGACCAACGGAAGCCGATTTCGGTAAAATAGAGATCGGCGTGGCGCGGACTGATGTGATGAAACACGCCGGCCACGGTGCGCCGCACGCGAGCATTGAACCCCTCGACCGAATTCACATGGACGATCCCACGCGCATATTCGCGATCGGAGTGCCGGACGGTGTCATGGGCGGCAAAGTTGCTTCCCATTGCCATGAAGCTCGACCATTCGTCGCTCATCAGGTGGCTATCGGCAGCCACAGCGTCGTTCATGACACGTTCGGTTTCGGCCGCGGACGCGTCATTGACCACAGCGGCTTTCACCAAGCCCGCGGGGCTTCCGATATCGCCATTCGAAGGTCTTTGAACCAGGGCCAGCACAGGCGTTTTGGTTGTTTTTGGCTGTCCCCGACGGCCGCGACCTGGCCCGGGACCAAGCTCGCCACCCGGTTTATGCGGCCTCCCGCCAATCCGCAGCTCATCGATCTCAACGATGCCTTCAAGCGGCTTCTCATTGGTCATCAGCAATCGCAGCGCATGTCCCATGCGCCATGCCGCCTGCTGACTAATGCCAAGGGCCTCGCCCAGTCGTACCGAAGACAATCCTTTGTCCGATTGCAGGATCAACCAAAGGCCCTGAAGCCATAGCCGCAACGGCAGTTTCGTCGAATGCAGCGGCGTCCTTGTCGTCACCGTAAACTGATGATGGCACGAACCGTTCGAACACTGGTACAGGCCGGGCCGCTTGGTTTTGCCCCAATCCCGGCCGGGGATCGACGTTGAGCGCCTGTATCCGCAGGCCGGGCAAATCCGCCCACGCGGCCACACCATCGCTTCAACCAGACGCCGGCAGCGATCCTCGTCGGAGAAAGCCTGCGTCATCTCACAAACCGTCGTGATCCGCGACAAAAGCGCCAAAACATCTTCCGCCATTGGGCCCTCCACTCGTGCCCACAGAATCTACCAAAAGATCAGCAATATCAATAGTATTATGCTTTTGGATGATAAAAGCGTAGAACGGTTCCCGAACGTTTTGGCGACGCGTCGCGACTGCCAGAAATAGGGGATCCAGATCATGGCAGCGAGCACGGCACGGACAATATCGGTGCCGGTCTGGGGCGAGGTGGCCGTTGCAAGGATGTTGGAGAACGCCGATCGGCGTAGGCCTCACCCAGAGCAGTAACGATCATCCACCGGTAGAAGATCGTCATGATTTTCGGCGCCGAGGGTGCATAGGTGAAAATGCGGTAATGGCAAAGCCAAGCCAAGACCAGAACGCCAGTGCCGCCAACCATGGAGATGGTTAGGGCAGACGCATCGCTCTCAATTGCTCATCGGTGCTCGCCAAGATCAGCGCGATGCCGCCCCGGTTCCAATACGCCTGCGTCAGGTTATAGAGAGTGAACAACAATGTTCCGGCCACTCCGCGATCGGCAGGGACAACCATCCGCCGAGCCCCTTCGGGCCCCTCGCAGGTCTCGGTGGAACAGGTGTTGTGTCGCTCGGCAGGTCATCAGCGCGTACTCGTAGCGAAGGGCTCAGGAGAAGATCTCACCGATCTGCCTGTCCGCCTGTGCCTCGCGCGACCGGAAGGTGTTTGCCACCCGGCGGGAGCGATGGAAGTAGGGGATCCAGATCGCGGAGGCGACGACGGCCTGCAGGATGCTCTTGGTGGTATCCGCGTCCATGGCAGAGCCGGTCGACAGGGAAATCATGTGATCGGCAATCGCCTCGGCCACCGTGACGAAGATCAGGCCGATATAGAAGATTGTCATCATCTTCGGCACGGTCGGCGAGTAGGTGAAGATCCGATAGAGGCACATCACCGCAATGACGATGATTGCGATGCCCGCCAGCGTTGAGATCGCGACAGGCAAGCGCAGGGCTGCGGTTTCCGGGGTGGTGCCCAGAGCAATCGCCTTAATGCCATCCCATTCGGTGAACAGGCCCGAGAGGTTGAAACCAGTCCACAAGGTCGTGCCGGCCAATGATAGGATCGGCAAGATCAACCATCCGCCGATGCCTTTCGGTCCATCGATCGTACGGACGGGGTTGTTCAGCCTTTCACTCGGATAAGTCATCTGTGGTCCCCCAATTTGACACTTGCAGGGAGCTTAGTCGCGACCAGCCCGTCAGCCTGTGTGGGATGGCACACGAAGGGGGACGCAGGCGGGGCGATGGCGCGTTTTAAGATCTGCCTGCCGCAAGCTATTGCGGCTTTTGCCGCAGGATGCTGCGGGCGAGCACGATGTCGCCTGAGAGCGGACGGTCGTCCCGGTAGGGCGGCAGAAGGGCGCGGACGCTCTGGTAGAAGCGATCCGTGCCCGATGCGCGCGCCAGGCCGCCCTCCTGCAGGTCATAGGCCTGCGTTGCCGCCAGCAACTCGATCGCCAGGATATGCTCGGCATTGTCGAGGATGTCGTGCGCCTTGAGGGCGGCAGGCGTGGCATGGGTGAGATGATCCTCCTGCAGTGCTGAGGTGATGCCCCCGTCGAGACTGGCGGGGCTTGCCAGCCGGCGATTGCGGCTCACCAGCGAGGCGGCAGTATACTGGGCGATCATGAAGCCGGACGCGACACCGCTGTCGGCTGCAAGGAAGGGCGGCAGGCCGCTGACCAGCGGGTTGACGAGCCGGTCGATCCGCCGTTCCGCCATCGAGGCCAGCTCCGCGACGGCGATGCCCAGCTGATCCATGGCAAGACCGATGCCGGGTGCTACCGCATGCGCCTGCGAATAGACCCGCGGCGCTTCGGGCGTGCCCATCACGGCCGGATTGTCGGTGAAGGAGGCCAGTTCGAGGTTGATGGTGGTGCCGATGGTGTCCATTGCATCGCGCACCGCGCCATGCACATGCGGCACCGCGCGCAAGCTGAGGGGATCCTGTGTCTGGCGGCCGGTGGCGGCAGCGAGGATGGCGCTGCCATCGAGGAGCGCGCGCAGCCGCCCGCCGACTTCCTGCATGCCGGGCGAGGCGCGCAAGGATAGCGAGACGGCATCGAAGGCGACGGGCTGGCCGCGAAGGTTCTCGAAGGTCATCGCGGCGATGACATCGGCCCAGTCCGCGAGCCGGCTGGCCCGGGCGAGCGCGAGCGAGGCGAGGCCCGTGACACAGGGCGAGCCATTGACCAGGCTAAGACCCTCCTTGGCTTCGAGCACGAGCGGCTCGCGCCCGATTGCGACCAGGGCCTGACCGCCGGTAAGGCGCCTGCCCTGATAGGTGGCAAAGCCTTCGCCGATCAGCACCAGCGCGATATGGGCCATATGGCTGATGTAGCCGACGGAGCCGAGAGATGGCACTTCGGGGATACAGTCATGCGCCAGTAGCGCCAGCATCTGCTCGACGAGGGTGGGGCGCACACCCGAGCGGCCGTGAGCGTAATTGTTGATCGCCGCAACCATGATGGCGCGTGTCTCACCGACGCTTAGCGGAGAGCCGACACCGACGGCGTGGCTCATGATGATGTTTCGCGACAACTGTCTTTGTTGCGGTCGATCGACCAGGACATTGCACAGCGCGCCGACGCCGGTGTTGACGCCGTAGGCAAGGAGGCCACGATTGACGATCGCCTCGACGATGGCACGGCCATGAGCAAGCCGCTGCCAGGTCGCTTGGGTTAGGGCAAATTCGGCGCCGTCAGCAACGGCGGCGGCATCCTGCCAGGAGAGGGGACGGTCGAGGGTGATCGTGGACATGAGAAACTCTGGAGGTACCAAAAAGCCCTCTCCCAGATAGGAGAGGGTGGCGCGAAGCGCCGGGTGAGGGTCTAGCGTTCAAAGATTTTGGCTGGTGTCGCCCAGGGAGAAATCGGTGCCGTATAGATCGAAGCCCAGACCCTCATCCGCCCCTGCGGGGCGCATCTCCCCAACCGGAGAAGGATGGTCGTGTTGTCTCAATGCTGCTGGCCGGAGACGAATTGCCGGAACCTCTCCGACTTCATGTCCTTGAACAATTCGTCCGGCGAGCCGTCGGCCTCGACCTCGCCCTTGTGCAGGAAGAGGACGCGGTTGGAGACGTTGCGGGCAAAGCTCATCTCATGTGTCACCACCAGCATGGTGCGGCCCTCCTCCGCGAGGCTGCGCATCACGCGCAGCACTTCCCCCACGAGTTCGGGGTCGAGCGCCGAAGTCGGCTCGTCGAACAGCATGACCTTGGGCTTCATTGCCAGCGCTCGGGCGATGGCGGCGCGTTGTTGCTGGCCGCCCGACATGTGCGAGGGGTAGTAGTTGCGACGCTCGGCGAGGCCGACGCGTTGAAGCAGGGCTTCGGCCTCCTCGATGCATTCGGCGCGCGGGCGCCCCAGCACATGCACTGGCCCCTCGATCAGGTTCTGCAGGATCGTCATGTGCGACCACAGGTTGAAGCTCTGGAACACCATGCCCAGCTCGGAACGGATGCGGTCGACCTGCTTGCCGTTGGCGGGTGCAAGGTGGCCGGTTTTGTTGCGGCGCATTTCGAGCTTTTCGCCGGCGACAATGATCTCGCCTTCGTCCGGTGTTTCAAGCAGGTTGATGCAGCGCAGGAAGGTGCTCTTGCCCGAGCCCGAAGCACCGAGGATAGAGATCACATCCCCCTCATGCGCATCGACCGAAATGCCCTTGAGCACCTCGTGCTGGCCGAAGCGCTTGTGGATGTTCTTGACGCTGAGCGCGATTTCGCTGGAAGCGGCCATGATGGTTCCTTTCAGCCTACGATGGTGCGGGGTGTCTGCGCACGGGGCGGCATGACGCCGAGATGGGGGGAGAGCTTGCGTTCGAGCAGGCCCATCAGAAGGATGATGATAAAGCTGACGACGAGATAGATTAAACCGGCGAGGGCGAGCACGCCGACATCCTCAAGGCTCCTGCGCCCGAGCTTCTGGGCCACGCCCGTCATTTCGACGATGCCGATCAGGCCGGCCAGGGACGTCGATTTCAGCATCAGCACGACTTCGGTGGAATAGGCCGGCAAGGCCTGCCGAAGCGCGATAGGCGCGATGATCCGGCGCAGCAGCTTGAAGCCGGACATCCCGATGGCGCGGGCCGCCTCGATCTCCTTGGACGGCACGGCCAGCAGGCCGCCGCGGAAGATCTCCGCTGAATAGGCCGCCGTGCACAGCGCCAGGGCGAGGACCGCCGTGGCGAAGCGGTTGACCAGAATCCACCAGAATGGCGGCAAATGGAAGAACTGGAACTGGGCCAGGCCATAGAAGATCAGGAACATCTGGATCAGCAGGGGCGTACCCCGGAAGACGAAGATGTAGCTTCTGGAAAAGCCGGAGAGGATGCGGTTGCTGCTCATCCGCATCCACACCAGGACGAGGGCGAAAAAGCAGCCGATCGGGACCGATAGGGCGAAGAGCGCCAGCGTGGTCGGCAGGACCGCGAGGATCTGGCGCAACGTGTCGAGAATGAAGGGCATGTTCATGATGGCACCTACATCCCCACCGGGCGGCGGAAACTTTTGGCAACATGCCTTTCACCGGCATTGAACACCTGGTTTGAAAGGCTTGTCAGGACGAGATAGAGGCAGGCGCCCACCGTGTAGAAAAGGAAGGATTGCTTGGTGGAGCCGACGGCCTTGTTGGCGGCGTTCATGATCTCAACGAGACCGGTGATGGAGATCAGCGCCGAATCCTTGACGCTGAGCTGCCAGACGTTGCCGAGGCCGGGAATCGCGAACCGCAGGATCTGGGGCACGATGATGCGGCGAAACCGCAACAGGCGCGGCATGCCGATGGCGCGGGCCGCCTCGATCTCGCCCTTGGCGATCGCTGTGAAGGCGCCGCGAAAGACTTCGGCCTGGTAGGCTGCCGAGATCAGGCCGACGCCGAGTGCGCCCGCCAGAAAGTTGTTGATGATGGTGCCGTCGCCAAGGCCCAGATATTGAAGGGTGTTGCCGACGGCATCCACGACCTTGCCGAAGAACACCATATAGATGATCAGCAGTTCCGGCGTGCCGCGCAGCACCACCGTGTAGGCGTTGCCGGCGGCGCGGGCGATGAGATTGCTCGAAAGCTTGGCCCAGGCCACGAAGGAGCCGACAATTGCGCCGATCACGATTGCGGCCAACGTAACGGCGATCGTCATACCGGCGGCTGCGAGCAGATAGAGCCCCCAACCGGTTTTGCCGAACCCCAACAGGCTGACCGTGTTGATCAGTGTATCGATGAAATCCACAATATGGCGCTCCTCTCAGGGCAGGGCCAGGTTGGTCCCGGTACCGGGACAGGCCGGTCGGGAGCGACGTAGGATCACTCCCTCGCCACAGTCGCGAGCCGAGCATGCAAGGGTGAAAGGGAGCCTGCTTTCCGAGCCGATATTCCGCCCAGGCCTTTATGGAACGGCCCTTCTCCCGGTGGGGAGAAAGACCACACCCTTCAGCCTCAGTTCGTCATGACGGGTGTCACGTCGAGCTTGAACCACTTCATGGAGAGCTTCTTCACCGTGCCGTCGGCGATGGCGGCGGCGATCGCCTTGTCGAACATGTCGCGCAGATCGGTGTCGGCCTTGCGGAAGCCCGGACCTATGCCTTCGCCCCAGACCGGGCCAGCGATCTGCGGGCCGACCAGCGTCATCTGATCATTGCCCGGCTTGGAGAAAGCCGAGGTGAAATATGTATCGTCGTCGAAGGCGACATCGATGCGGCCACCGGTAACGTCGAGATCATGCTCGCCGGCGGTCTTGTATTCGGTGATGGTCGCAATGTCCTTGAAATTGTCCTCGACGAACTTGGTGTAGACCGTCGCGGTCTGGATGCCGATGGTCTTGCCCTTCAACGCTTCGCGCAGGATGTCGATGGTGGGCTTGTCATGGGCGGCGTCGCCCGTGAGCGTGGCGGTTGTGCCGGAGCCGGGCATCTTGGCGAGATCACTGGTCTTCAGGCCGGCAAAGCCAGCAGGGGTCGAGGCATAGGCTCGCGAGAAATTGATCTGCTGTTTGCGTTCGTCAGTGATCGACATCGCGTCCATGATCACATCGAACTTGCCGGCATTGAGCCCGGCGATCATGCCGTCCCAATCCTGGGCAATGTATTTGCACTCGATCTTCATGCGGCCGCACAGATCGTTGGCGAGATCGATCTCGAAGCCGTCGAGCGTGCCGTCGGGCTTGGTGAGGTTCCAGGGCTCATAGGCACCTTCCAGGCCGATGGTGACGGTCTTCCAGTCCTTGGCCTGCACGGCGGGCGCGGCCAGGAAGGTGGCGAGAGCCAGGAGTGCCGCCGAAGCGAATGTCTTTTTCATAGGTCAATTCCCCTTGGTTGGTTAATGGTCCGGCCCGCCTATCGTCGGGCAAGCTTCTTGATCGCAGTCTTGAAGGCCGCGTTGATGCTTTCGTCCTGGTCGTGGCGACCCTGCCGGATGCGCCACTGCCCCCCGACCATGACGTCCCGCACCGTGCGATCGCCGAGCGCAAAGAGCCAGCGATCAAGAATAGCGTCATCCTCGGCGCTGTCCATGAAGGCGTCATCGCCGTCTAGAACCACCAGGCTGGCACGCATGCCGGGCGCGATCGCGCCGATCGGCTGGCCGAGCGCCTGGGCGCCGCCCTTGAGCGCGGCACCATAGAGGTCGCCTCCGACCGAACGATGCGGCCCGTTGGCCAAACGGTTGCGCCGTTCGTCGCGCAGGCGCTGGCCATATTCGAGCCAGCGCAGTTCCTCGACCACGCTGGGCGAGACATGGCTGTCAGTCCCGATGCCGAGCGTGCCGTTCAGGCCGCGATAATCGACGCACGGGAAGATGCCGTCGCCCAGATTGGCCTCGGTGGCGGGGCACAGACCCGCAACGGCGCCGCTGGCGGCGAGGCGCCGAATTTCCGTGGCGTCTGCATGGGTACAATGGATCAGGCACCAGCGCTGATCGACTGGCATATGGTCGAACAGCCATTGCATCGGGCGCTTGCCGCTCCAGGCCAGGCTGTCGTCGACCTCTTTCTGCTGCTCGGCGACATGGATGTGAAGCGGCCCCGTCCGGGGCAGGCTCGCCGACAGCGTGTTCATTTCGTCCGGCGTCGCAGCGCGGAGCGAGTGGAAGGCATAGCCGAGCGTGGCGCCGGCTTCGACGCAGGCCGGTGCCAGAGCCGCCATCAGTTTCTCGAAGCCGTCGATGTCGTGGATGAAACGCCGCTGGCCCTCATGTGGCGCGACGCCGCCGAAATTGGCGTGCGCGTAGAAGACCGGCAACAGCGTCATGTCGACGCCGCTGGTCTTGCCGGCGGCAAGGATCCGCTTCGACATTTCCGCGCGGTCGGCATAGGCCGCGCCGGATTTGTCGTGATGAAGGTAGTGGAATTCTGCAATGGCGCCGAAGCCCGCCTTCAGCATATCGACATAGAGCCGGGTGGCGATTGCCTGGGCGTCGTCAGGGGTGATTTGGCCGACGATGCGGTACATTTCCTCGCGCCACGTCCAGAAGCTGTCATTACCGTCGCCCGATACCTCGGCAAGGCCAGCCATGGCCCGCTGGAAGGCGTGGGAGTGAAGATTTGCCATGGTTGGAACCACCGGCCCGGCGACGATCTCGGCACTGTCGGACGATGCGTCGGCCGTCACTTTGGCGATCTTGCCAACCGGATCGATCTCGATCCGCACATTTCGGGCCCACCCTTCGGCTAGCAAGGCCTGGGCAGCAAAAAGCGTGTGGACACCATGGAGGTGGCGGCGAGAATCGGGCATGGTTGGTGTACCGATGGGTTCGCAACTTGTATAGATAAGTGCTATACCTGATTTTTCGCTTCTGGCAAGCGGGAAACAAGCCTGAAATGACGCTTTTTTGAAAGGTGACGCTAATATGAGCACGCTGCTGGAAAAGAAGGCCGATATGTCGGGCGGGGTCACGCCACTCTATGCCGAGGTGAAGCAGCATATTTTGTCGCGGGTTCGCAGTGGCGAATGGCCGCCGGACTATCGCATCCCTTCCGAAAGCGAGCTTGTCGAGCAATTGGGCGTCAGCCGCATGACGGTCAATCGCGCTCTGCGGGAGTTGAGCATCGAGGGCGTGTTGGTGCGCATGCAGGGGCGCGGCTCTTTCGTGGCCGGCGGCAACAGCCAGTCCGATGTTTTCGAGGTCACCAATGTTGCCGACGAGATTCGTGCCCGCGGCCATGATTACAGCGCGCAGATCCTGCTGCTCGATACGCTGAAGGCAACGCCCGATGTCGCCGATCGCCTGGAATTGCCGATCGGAAACCCGGTATTTCATTCGATTATTGTGCATTGCGAGAATGAAGTGCCGGTGCAGCTCGAGGATCGCTATGTCAATCCGCTGGTGGCGCCGGACTATCTCAAAAGCGATTTCACCAAGCTGACGCCCAATGAGGTCCTGAGCGCGATCGTGCCGTGGAGCGAGGCAGAGCATCGCATCGAGGCGGTGCTGCCCCAGCCCTGGGAGTGCAAGCTGCTGGCGATCTCGCGAGCCGATCCGTGCCTGCTTATCCGGCGCCGCACCTGGGCGGCGGGCTGGGTGGGCGCGGTGCATGCTGAGGCCGAGGGTGCGGCTGAGGTGGCTGTGCCGGCCGACCATGTCGTGACCTCGGTACGCTTGCTTCTGCCCGGCGGACGCTCCCGAATCGAAAGCAGGCGGCATTCGAACAGAGCGGCTTGAGGGGAGTGCCGACATCCTGCCTGCGCTCCAGGATTCCCTTGACACCCGCCCGATTTTTTCGCTAACTTGTACATATAAGTCACGAGAGGTCATGACATGCTCAGCAATGCCCGTTTCCGCGATGTCGAAATCCGCGCACCGCGCGGCACCCAGCTCAACGCTCGGAGCTGGTTGACCGAAGCGCCCCTGCGCATGCTCATGAACAATCTCGATCCCGACGTCGCCGAGAACCCCAAGGAGCTGGTGGTCTATGGCGGCATCGGCCGCGCCGCCCGCGACTGGGAGTCCTTCGACACCATCGTCAAGACGCTCAAGACCCTCGGCGATGACGAGACGCTGCTGGTGCAGTCGGGCAAGCCCGTCGGCGTGTTCAAGACACATGGCGACGCCCCGCGCGTGCTTATCGCAAATTCCAACCTCGTGCCGCATTGGGCGACCTGGGAGAAATTCAACCAGCTCGATGCCGAGGGCCTGATGATGTACGGTCAGATGACGGCCGGCTCGTGGATCTATATCGGCTCGCAGGGCATCGTGCAGGGCACCTATGAGACCTTCGTCGAGGCCGGGCGCCAGCATTATGGCGGCGACCTTTCGGGGCGGTGGATCCTGACCGCCGGTCTTGGGGGCATGGGCGGCGCCCAGCCGCTTGCCGCCACCATGGCCGGGGCTTCGATGCTGGCGGTCGAATGCCAGCAGCAGAGTATCGATTTCCGCCTGCGCACCCGCTATGTTGATGTGCAGGCCCGGGATATCGACGATGCGCTCGACATTTTGAATAAGGCGAAGGCCGAGAAGAAGGCAATCTCCGTCGCCCTGCTGGGCAATGCCGCCGAAATCTTGCCTGAGCTGGTGCGCCGCAGCGTGCGCCCGGACATGGTCACCGACCAGACCTCCGCGCATGACCCGCTCAACGGCTATCTGCCGGCCGGCTGGAGCTGGGCCGAATACAAGGAGCGTGCCCGCACCGAGCCAGCTCATGTCGTCGCCGAGGCCAAGAAGTCGATGGCGGCCCATGTGCGCGCCATGCTCGCCTTCCAGCAGATGGGGGTGCCGACCTTCGATTACGGCAATAATATCCGCCAGATGGCCCAGGAAGTCGGCGTCGACAACGCCTTCGACTTTCCGGGCTTCGTGCCGGCCTATATCCGTCCGCTGTTCTGCCGCGGCGTCGGCCCGTTCCGTTGGGCGGCACTCTCGGGCGATCCGGCCGATATCGCCAAGACCGATGCTAAGGTCAAGGAGCTGATCCCCGACGACAAGCATCTGCACAACTGGCTGGATATGGCCGGCGAACGTATCGCCTTCCAGGGCCTGCCGGCGCGCATTTGTTGGGTGGGCCTTGGCCAGCGTCATCGCCTGGGCCTGGCCTTCAACGAAATGGTGCGTACCGGCGAATTGTCGGCGCCGATCGTTATTGGCCGTGACCATCTCGATTCGGGTTCCGTCGCTTCGCCTAACCGTGAGACGGAAGCGATGCGTGACGGCTCGGATGCGGTGTCGGACTGGCCGCTGCTCAATGCTCTGCTCAACTGCGCTTCGGGCGCGACTTGGGTGTCGCTGCATCATGGCGGCGGTGTCGGCATGGGCTTCTCGCAGCATTCCGGCATGGTCATCGTCTGCGACGGCTCGGCCGACGCGGACAGGCGTCTCGCCCGCGTTCTGGTCAACGATCCGGGTACCGGTGTGATGCGCCACGCCGATGCCGGCTACCAGATCGCCGTCGACTGCGCCAAGGAGCAGGGGCTGAACCTGCCGATGCTGAACAAATAGAACCGGGCTGTCTGCTTGCAGACGGCTATATGGACGCGAGCGATCCCAAAAGGGCGATTGGAGGGGTGACCACCAGTCGCCCGCTTTCTTTCCTAGAGCGGGCTTCAAGGACGCCGACCCCTTTATTGTCGGCAAAGCCGGCATTGGCTTGTGATCGGCACTCGATGATCCACTTGTTAAACCTCTGGCGCCCGAGCACCGTTTGCACGGGCGAATGCTCGATGGATCTTCATAGTTTCGCGCTTTACATTCTGACCGAGGGAGCCCTCAGCCTCTCGCCGGGACCTGCGGTGATGCTGGACGTCGTTTATGGCATCACTGCCAGCTGGAGCATGTCGGTCTTTTCCATCCTCGGCATCCTGACCGCCAACGCCATCTAGTTCACGATTTCGGCAACCGGCCTTGGAGCTCTTATCGTCGCCTTGCGCACGCTGTTCGCGGTGGCGAAATGGCTGGATTTCGGATATCTGGCCTATCTCGGTCTCATTGCGATCTTTGGCCGGCCCTCGCCCGTCACCGCATCCAGCCTGAGCAGCGCGGACAAGCCGGCCTGGAAGATCTGGTTCAGTGGCCTCGCCCTCCAGCTCGCCAATCCCAAAGCGCTGATCTTCTTCGTTGCCATCCTGCCGCGGTTCGTCAATCCCATCGGCAACTTGCCGCTGCAGATGATCTGGCTGGCCGCCGGCTCGATGATCCCCGAATTGCTGATCCTTGTGGGTTATGGCGCGCTCGCCGGCAGGATGCAGGCCGTCGCAACACGGGCCAGGATATGTCCGAGCAACCCATCCCATCGCCGGCGGCTTGATGGTGGGTGTCGCCTCGCTCGTTGCGAGCGCCCGGGCCTGATGACTGCCGCAGGGGCGTGCTTGAAAATCGCCGTTGCCATTCGGTCTGCTGAATTACTAGGCGCGCGTCATAAAGTATACGATTGCAGCCGCGGTATGTGCCCGAGCGGCCGTCCGCCGGCGATGCCAGCGCTATCGTGGCAGCGCGCGCTGCCGGACCAGGCTTTGTCCTTTCCTTCCTGAAGAAATCGACCGTCCAGAAACCGGCGCCCTTGTCGCGCAAATGGGTCGAGCGGCCATTGCCGACCTGGTCATAGTGAACGACGGCACGCCCGCCGGACGCCAGGTGCTTGAACGAATCGACATAGTCATGCGTGCAGCCCGGCCCGCCATGCAGGACGAAGAGCGGCGGCTTGCCCGATTTGAGGTCCCCGGTGACGCGATGCCAGCTTTGGTAGTCTCCATAGGGAGCCAAGCCTTCGATGACGGTCATTGCGATTCTCCAGGCGATCGGGTTTTCGACGGGATCATGGTTGCGCCCAGGGCCACTCACTCCAGAACGATGCGGGGGAAGTAGAATGAGACCACCCAATGGGGTCAGCTTTGAAATGACGACCCACACGCGGATGGGACTGATGGACCACGATCCTGCGCTGGTCCTGGCGCACCGATTGCCAAGCTGGCGACAGATACCGTCGCCCAGATGCTGCACGATCTGCGTTCCGAAGCGCCTCCAGGAAAACGCATCGTCGGCTTCGACATCGACACGCCCAAGAACATCTGAAGAAGCACCTTCCGTGGCCCAACCGGCGCGGTCCCAGGCGTCCGCTTCCGGGAATGTTTCGATCTAACCTCGGACGGCCGACGTGGGTCGACGGCTGCCCAGCGCTCTGGCAACGTGCGTGTACGCTTCGTCGCCGGCTAACACGATAAGGGCGGCGCGAGAAATCGCTCCGCCCTGTCATCCAGAGCATCGTGCCGAAGACTGGACGCCGGATTTCGGCAAAAACGCGGTGGCGGAGCGTCTCAATCCGGTTCTTGCTCAGTGGCAAACTTTTGCTGCTCGCGCCGACCCACTGTCGTGCATTCTGCAATGCTGTAGTCCGTACTGGTGCATCGGTCATTGCTTGGGCGCGCCGAAGGTCGAATCCACGGCGACGGCGATACAGGTCTTGCCGAAGCCGGGCACGAGAAACAGCCGCTTGCCGCTTGCATCGAACATGATCCGCGCATTGATAAGCGGCCTTGTCGTGCTGCCGCCGGCCTCCATCAATTTCTGAACGCTCGCACAGTCGCCGGCCAGCGGGAAAACCTGCAGTGCGACCCCATCGCATGAACCGTTCGGTGTCGGTGTGGCGACAAGCGCCGTCAGGCCGTCCTGCGGCGTGCTTTGCGGACTGTTGAGAACGGCGACGCTTTGAAACACATGCTGGGCCGGTGCATCGCGATTCCAGCCCGATTGTACATCGTAATTCCGGTTGAGCGTCTCGCGTGACATCTTGTTCATGACATCGACGCATTGGGTGATGCCGAGTTGCTGGATCTGTTGCACCGGCGTCGGCGGATCCGGCAGCACGACGGGAACCGGCGGCGCGACCTCGGCCGCTGCCGGCTTGTTCTTCGGCTTCTTGGCCGGCCGCACCGTCTTTGCCGGAGCGGCTTGCGCTGCCGTATCACCAGGGGCCGTCTGCCCTTGCGCCGGGCACGTCACGCTGCCAAAACCGAGAATAGCCACAACGAGAAAAAGAGCCCGCACGCTTCCATCCATTCCTGTTTCCTATCATCGACGGGACCCTAATGGGCTGGGGCATCTGCAGAAAAGTCGACACTGGCTTTCGGGAAAAACGATACGACAAAAGCGGCTACACATCGGACCCGATTCAAAAATCCGGTCCGATGCTGCAAATCCAACCAACCAGACAGCACGACACAGTCCGAGGCGATCCGGTTCCCAACGCCCATAAGCCATCCAAAGCCGTCATGCTCCCTATGCCGCTGACCACACCCGAAAGGGCAAAAATCCCCCGACATGACCGGGGATCTTGCGGGGGAACTTGATTGTCGCGCCGATATTCTGCCCTGCCCAGACTGGCTTAGTTCCAGGTGTAGGCCAGGCCGCCGATCACGCCGACATCCGGCTTGTGCTGCGTCATTGAGAAGGTGGCGGCGATGTTGGCGCGCCACTTCTGGTTCTCGGAGGTCCAGCCGATACCGCCGGCGAAGCCCACCTGATGATGATAGGACGCAATGCCCGCCGCCGTGGAGATCTTGCCGGGCCGATCATCATAGCGCAGAGCAGTCGCTGCCATCGCCGCCGAGATACCCGCATTCGCCTTCTTATAATTAGTCGAAACCTGATTCTGCAGGTCGGCGATACTATTGTCGATGCCGCTGAAGCGGTTGTCGAGAGCACTGATCGCGCTGCCGACATTGTTGTAGTTGGTGCCACCGACATTGTAGGTCGGTGGCGAAATCGCTCCGCTCGTTGTCACCGTCGAACCGCCACCTAATGCGCTGGCCACCGATGAGGAGGCTGCGTAAAGCTGCGAGCCGTTGATCGCATCGGTTGAAGTCGCATTGACCTGACCAACCGCCACATTATGCAGCCCAACAGGTGCTGCGAATTTCTGGCCCAGCAGCGTCAGATCATTGGTCGGCGTGCCACCATTCGACGTTGTCAGAGATCCAGGATTTGAATATTGGACCGGGCCCGCACCGCCAGTTTGAAGGGAGTTAATTGCTTGGTTGGTGGCATAAAGTTGGCTGCCGTTGATCGCGTCGGTCGAGGTCGCCGTAACCTGACCCGCAGCGACGTTCTGGATCTGTCGCTCGTTTCCGGCCGAACCAACTGAAACGACCCCTGCGGGATTTGCACCGGCGAAGGTGTAGTTCACTCCTTGGATGGTCTCCCCGCCTGTTGCAACAGCGGCCGAGGTCGTCGAGCCGGCCCCAAGCGCAACCGAGTTCGCGGTGGTTACCGACGAGCCAGAACCAAGAGCCACGCCGTTGCTGACTGTGGCGCTGGCTGTATTGCCCAAGGCCAGCGCGCCGGCTGCCCCTGCAGTGGAAGAAAGGCCGAGAGCTACCGAGCCAGCACCCGTTGCCGTATTGGCATCGCCCAGCGCCACCGTGCCATTGCCATGTGAGGTGTTGTTGGCGCCGACCGTCACAGCCCCGGTGCCGATCGCGCTGTTGGGATCACCGATGGCCACGGCGCCATCGCCGGTTGCGGTCTGTCCCGAGCCGATGGCAACGGAACTGCCGCCATTCGCCGTCGAATTATGGCCAATCGCGACGGCATCGTCCGTGGCCGCATTCGCGCCATCGCCCATCGCCACAGAAGAGTTGCCGGTCGCGGTTGAAACGGGTCCAACCGCGACGCTATCGGTCCCGACAGCATTGCTGTCAGCGAGGGTCGAATTGGCATGAAAATATTTGATGCCGCCGCCATTTACCGCCGTGCTGATGTTGCTAAGCGTGTTGTTGATCGTGGTCAGATTGTTGTTGACCGCACCCAGCGCACTGCCGACATTGTTATAGGTCGAACCTTGCACCGTGTAGGTCGGGGCACTGACGATCCCCGTTGCCGGATCGTAGACCGAACCTCCGCCCAGATTGGCTGCGGTGGACGAACCCAAGTTCGCAACAGTGGTGTTGGTTGCATTGAGCTGGCTGCCGTTGACCGCATCCGTGGAAGTCGTGCTCAGCGCGCCAGGCGCGACATTGCTCAGGGTGACCGGCGTGGTCGAGCCTGTTCCGCCCAGCGTCACGCTGGTCTTGCCAGCATTGTCGTACTGCACCGCGTTGCCGGCGAGCGTACCGACCGCGGCAACCGCTTGATTGGTGGCATAAAGCTCGCTGCCGTTCACCGCATCCGTCGAGGCTGCAGTGATCTGGCCCGCTGCGACATTGGTGATAGTGCGCTCATTGCCTGCCGAGCCTACGCTCACCGTGCTCGCCGGAGTGGTGCCGGCGAAGGTGTAGGCGATGCCGTTGATTGTCGTACCCGTGGTGTCGGTCGTCGCCGCCGTCGTGGAGCCGGAGCCCAGCGCCACGTCGCCTGCCTGGGCGCCCGCGCTCGCGCCAGCCCCGAGGGCGACGCTGGTCGGCGTCGTCGTCGTTGCCCCCGCGCCGAACGACAGCGACTGGATGCCGCTTGCCGTCGCGTTGGTGCCGAGCGCCACGGCGTCGGCGAAGTTGACAGTCGCATTCTCACCCAGCGCGATGCCGCCGGGCGCGGTCTGTTGCACGATGGCTCCATAGCCCATGCCGACGCCATTGTCGCCGTTGACCACCGTCGTTGGCCCGACCGCGACCGAATTACTCCCGACCGCCAGCGAATCCGGCAGCGTGGAATTGGCGTGGAAATATTGGGTCGTGGTCGTCGCGAACGAGGATAAGGCGCCGGTCAATTGTCGGACCGTGACCGCATCGCTCGATTGCGTGCCGTCCCCGACATTGGTGATCTGGCGGTAGGCCGTGGCGTTGCCGACAGAGATCGCACCGAGCAGCGTCTTGTCGGTCGTATTGTAGGGAATGATCGTTCCGCCGATCGTGCCGCTTGTTGGCGCCAGCGCCCGGTCGGAGACCGAGTTCGAACCCAAGGCCACGCCGCCGCTGACCGTGGCCGAGGCTGTGTCGCCGAGCGCGACCGCGCTCGCGGCCGTGGCCGAAGCCGCGACGCCCGCGGCGAACGAATTGGTACCTGTCGCGCCGTTGTTGGTGTAATTGGCCTGCTGGGTCCCGCCGTCATTGACGCTGTAATAATGGGTGAGTTGGCCGGCGACGCTGTCGATCGCCTCGCTCGTGGCGTAGAGTTCAGAACCATTGATCGCATCGGTCGACGTCGCGCTGATCCGGCCTGCCGCCACATTGGTGATGGTGCGCTCGGCACCCACGTTGCCGACACTCACCGTCGAAGCCGGGGCGGTTCCCGCGAAGGTATAGGCCGTGCCGTTGATTGTCGTACCCGTGGTGCCGGTCGCCGCCGCCGTCGTGGAGCCGGAGCCCAAGGCCACGTCGCCGGCGTTGTTCGCCACAGCTGTCGGGCCGATTGCCACGGAGTTCGTGCCAAGGGCCTGACTATCGGCCTGCGTGGAGTTGGCGTGGAAATACTTGATGCCGCCGCCGTTGATGTCGGTGCTGATTGTGGTGAGGCTGGTATCGACGGCCCCCAGCGCACTCCCAACATTGTTATAGGTCGAACCCTGCACCGTGTAGGTCGGCACCACGCCTGTCGCCACGTTGGCACCCCCGCCCAGATAGGCCGAGGTGTTGGCGGCATCGGCCGCGACCGTGGTGTTGGTGGCATAGAGCTGGCTGCCGTTGACGGCATCCGTCGAGGTAGTGCTAAGCGTGCCAGGCGCGACATTGGTCAGGTTCTGGGCCGCTCCCGGCGACGCACCCGTGCCGCCCGGTGCTACCAGTGCCAGCTGGTTTGTCGTGCCGGTCTGCTGGACTGGGCCGATTGTGCCATTGGTGACACTTGTGGTCAGATTGCTGACGTTGGTGTTGGTGGCATTGAGCTGACTGCCGTTAACGGCATCCGTGGAAGTCGGGCTCAGCGTACCGGGCGCGACATTGTTGAGGGCGACTGGCGTGGTCGAGCCTGCTCCGCCCAGCGTCACGCTGGTCTTGCCAGCATTGTCGTACTGCACCGAGTTGTTGGCGAGCGTGCCGACCGCTGCAACCGCCTGGTTGGTGGCATAGAGCTCGCTGCCATTGACCGCATTTGTCGAGGTTGCAGTGATCTGGCCAGCCGCGACATTGGTGATGGTGCGTTCAGCCCCGGCTGCGCCGACACTAACCGTGGAGGTTGGCGCGGTTCCGGCGAAGGTATAGGTCGTGCCGTTAATGACTGCGCTCGGCGTGCCGATGGCCACAGCGGTGACCGAGCCTGAACCTAGAGCTAGGTCGCCGGCATTTTTTGCCACTGCCGCATCGCCCAAGGCAAGCGAGCCGGCGCCAAGGGCACTGCTGGTGTTACCCAGCGCCAGGGAACCTTGGCCCTGAGCATTGTTGCTATTTCCGAGCGCCACCGCGCCCTGGCCAACAACTGTATTCTGATAGCCGATGCCGACAGCACCTTGCGCGGCCGTTCCAGCGGTGCCGACCACCTGACCTCCGCCGCCGACCATGTTGGTGTTGCCCATGGCGACAGAGCCGTTGCCGGTCGCCGTATTGTCCATGCCGCTCGCGATCGCGCCATTGCCGGTCGCGGTATTAGGGTCGCCGATCGCGACCGCGCCATTGCCGTTGGCGACGTTGTCCGAGCCGATAGACACCGCCTTGCCGCCGGTCGCCACCGCATTGGTTCCCATGGCGACCGCCTCGGCGGAATTGGCCGTCGCGTTCGTGCCGATGGCAATGGCGCTGGTAGCGCTGGCCGCCGATTGCCCGCCGACGGCGATGGCGTTGACGCCTGAGGCATTGGCGCCCGCGGTCGCGTTGGCGCCGAGTGCGACGGCACCCGTCGCGATAGCGGTTGCCCCAGCGCCGACCGCGGCGGAGTATGCGCCGCTGGAGTTTGCGTTGTTACCGAGCGCGACGCCGGAGGTCGCCGTGCTGCCAACGACCGCGCCCGATCCTAGCGCAACTCCGCCGAAACTCAGCACCTGCGTTTGATTGCCCAAGGCGATCCCGTAGTTCCCCGACGCATTGGCCTGATAGCCACCAGCAAACGAATAGAGAGCGCTGGCGTTGGACCCCCAGCCGGCTGCGAACGAATAGTTGGCACTGGCCGTGGAGCTGACACCGACCGCAGTAGAGTTTGCTCCTGTAGCGCTGGCGAAAGTGCCCAAGGCGCTGGCGCCGGCGGAGGTAGCATTGGCGTCAACACCGAGCGCAACCGCGTTGACGTTGCTTGCGACAGTGCCGGCGCCCAGCGCCATTCCACCGTTGCCTGAGGCCGCCGCATTCCAGCCCAGAGTCACCGCGTATTGTCCCGATGAATTGGCCAGGTAGCCGACCGCCGTCGCTTCCAAGGCCGAGGCGGTCGCCCCGTTTCCGATTGCTGTGGTTTGGTTTGCCGACGCTTTGGCGGATGTTCCGAAGGCACTGGATCCGGTTCCTGTTGCAGAAGCGGTCGTACCGACACTTGTGGCCCATGGGCCCGTAGCGGCCGCTCCATTGCCGATCGCAACCGCTTCAAAAGTAAAGCCGGTAGGGGCTGTTCCGCTTGCATTGGCATTCGTGCCGATGGCGATGGGAGAGCCGCCTGTCCCGGTCACGACCGCCTTGGCGCCATCCCCCAGGGCCACGGGATTGCCGCCCGTGGCACTCGCCTGGCTGCTCGTGCCGATTGCCACCGCATTGGAGCCTGCCGCGCTTCCTCCGCCTGCAGAATAGTTCTGGGCGCTCGCTACCTGCGGGACCACGGTGATGCTCACCGCACCTATTGCCACGGCCAACGCCTTGCTGATGCCGAGCGTACCAAGCCCCTGGCCTTTGCGCCGCATGCCGAGCACGCGATAGGCCATCCGCAGAATTGCCATCAGGCGGCGGCGGAGCGAGCGAGTATAGGTCCGCGCAGAAATCCAATTTCCACTGAACTTAACGCCGAATTTATTTCGCGGTTTCGCGTCAAGGCAGGTGGCCATATTATTACTTTGTCCTCGCTGTTTCCAGGACGTCTGTGCACAGTAGGGACCGCGAGAGCCGCTCAAACTTTTTTGAAATCATGCTTGTCTCGAGGCCTTGTTTGATTCTAGTCACGCTGGCGCCTTGCCAAGTGGGCAAGCAGCCGAAACCCGTGGCAGCACAGCTTCTGGACTGACGAGCTAGGGGATATGGTCGGGTCTGATCGAGGCCTAGCTGCCAAAATCAGGCAACAAAGATCGCGCTAGAACGACGGTCCCCGACCCCTCTAGTTGGGGAAGTCAACCCAAATACAAAATACGCAAGTGAAATAACCCATGCCCGCCTCAGTAATCATGCATAACGAATCCACGCGGAATAGCAGCAGATCTCTGAGGGGGGATATTTTACAGAACTCCGGAATCGTTCTAGAAAAGTCCGGTTATCGTTTGAGTAACAATAGATGATGTAATCTTGCCACATAGGCTATTGACTTTTCAGTCCCCCCGAGAAATCCGAATATGCTTGTCAGGGCATGATTTTTCGTGTTGCGGAAGTATAGCGATTTGTGGAAATTGGCGGCCGTTGAGCAAGATTTTCGGGGCTCTTGTCGTGATTCCATCCCTCGCGGCGAAGTGGCGATGATGTGACACATATGGCCCAGAGAGCGTCGGGAGAGCGGCCAGACGGATTTGTTCCGCTCGCGGCGGGATCAGCGTTGCAGCCTAACCTGTTTAGGCGTCCTATTTCGGTATTTCGACATAGTTGTCGTAAGATGACTTTGATTTGAAAATCCACTTAGATAAGCAATTTCTGCGATCGGTAAATCACCGTTGGTAAGAAGTCCCTCGGCAAAACTAAGTCTGCGCTCAATTAAATATTGATGTGGCGGATACCCAAATGTATTCATGAATGTTAAGATGAAATGTCGAGGCGAAAGTCCGGCGATTGTCGCCAATTCTGCGACAGTTACTTTTTTTGTGAAATTTGCGTCTATGTAATCTCTTATTCTTTCTGCGGCGCGGTTAGAGAGGCGCCCCTTCACGCTGGAAAGTGACTTTTGGGTTGTCGTGTAACTCCTGAGGAGGTGAATCCCGAAGGCTGTGATCAGCGAGTCGATGTAGAGCTCGTTCCCTGTCCCCTGTGTCAACTCCGCCTTCAGCAACTGGGCACTGCGCAGCGCAATTATATCGATCGTTCCGAAAGCTGGCGGCTCAAATTCCACGGTTCCCAAGTTGAATTCACTGGCCGCCAAATCCAGCAAATGCTCGGGCCGGAAGGCGACAATCACCATCTCCCTAGTGTGTGACCATCGCGCTCGGCCTTCGACATTCGCCGGATGAACCACAAGTGAGCCGACGGGCGCATCGTACTCCTCCAACTTATCGCTCCCGAGGGCCGCATAGTTCTTCGGCACCGGCACAAGCATCACTGCGGCAAAATGAGATTGAGCCTGCAGTACTTGTGCCCCCGGTTCGCGAGTGGCGTGAACAACACCTCCTCGAAGCGTAGCCACCCTTGGACCGGTATTGTGCGGAATGACATCGAGGATTTTTGGATCTACCTTCTGTCGGGAGTGATTACTGAAGCCGGTAAGCGAGAGGCCGGTGTTCTTTCCCATTATGCACTGCCTGAATTGCCAATTTTTTCGTGTAATATCCGTAATGATCTGCAACAATTATTCAAAATTCAAGAAATAAATCAATTTATAAGACAAAGAGCACTTGGGAGTTTCTCTTTGTACTTCAGCGTGATTGCCGTTAGGTAAGCTGGATTTGACAATCCAGCCATGTCATTGATTTCCTCGACCCTAACCTTGCCTTTCACGGGTAATTTTTCCGCGAGCTCGGCGCCCTCCCAATCCATGCCGGCCAGGTCGTCGGCTGTCGGCAGGATATAGTGGGGCTCTTTCAGAGCACGGACTCAAGCTCGGTTTGGCTCAGCACCGCGTAGTCGACACAGCCCCTCGTGTCGCGCCAAAGTAGGTCGCATGATCCCCATCATTCATCGGCGAATTGGCTTTCAGTCGCGCAACGAAATTTGGGCTGCCAAGGGCCATCTGGCCGCAGGCCTCAAGATAGGCCCGTCCCAAAGCCACGTCGGCGCCCATCTGGTCGCGCGGGCGGCCCGGCCGGTTGATGATTAGCTGACCTTATGCCGGCTCCGGTATCACCGTGGCAGTGCCCGCTTCACCGTAGCGTTGCAATATCAGCTCGACTGCCATCATAACTACCGTGTCTGGGTCAACCGTCTCAGGGTGCTCGACCGGAACTTGCGGTAAATATTGCCACCAGAGAGGCGGCGCAATTGAAACATTCTTCAGAGCACTCCGCAGTCGTTCCCAGGCCGCCAGCGCTTTTTTCGCACCCCAATAATAGCGAATTCGATCGCTCAGACTGTAATGGCGTTGAATATATTGCGCGCGCTCGGACCCTGTATAATACCCGTGCCAATATCCAGGCGCTTCCCGCATGACCGTTTCCATGGTGGCGGCCAACGGGCGATCTCCATAGCCGTCGACCAGCTCGGATGCGATCATGTCCAAGGCATAGATCGCTTGGCGCATTGCAAAAGTAAGGCCTGGGCCTACTTTCAGAATCGGAAACCCATTTTGAACCAGAGCGGCGAGTGCTGGCCGTGTCTGGTAGTCGGTCGAATGCGCCTCATAGACGAGCGTTGGATAGTCGTCGAGTAAACGGGTTAATTCCGCCGTCTGGCTCGGATCATAGGCGATGACATTGTCGTTGCCGAATTCGACGCCCGGCTGCACCACCAAGGCCAGGACCCGGTCATAGGCAGCCTGCAGTCCGTGGCGGCCAAATGTGGCGCGATGGACCTCCAGCGTCCGGCGTGCCGCTGCCGGCGTGGTCGGCCGAATATGGTCGAGCGCATGGTCGGCGCCCCCTGGTACGGGCACCTCAGTGCCGATCACGTAGCACGGCGGAACTCTGCCTGCATTGCGCGCGCTCAACTCGGCGACCTGCGCCAGGCGAGCCGCCCGTTCCGCCGTCGCTTCGTCGTTCAGGGCAGCCGGCTCGCCCGCGCAGCCCATCGAGGCATCCAGATGGATCTTGCTGAATCCCGCTTCCACATAGGCCGCGACCATTTTTTCCGCCTTGGCCATGGCGATATCGGCCGGCTCCTTGCGCCAGGGATTGGGGCCCAGATGATCTCCGCCCAAAATGACCCGCTCCATCGCCAGTCCCTGTTCAGCGGCGAGATCGGCAACGAATGCGGCGAAGTTTTTTGGTGTCTGCCCGGTATAGCCTCCGAATTGGTTGACCTGATTGCAAGTCGCTTCGATCAGCACCTCTTGGTTTTGCCTCTTGGCCAGACGCAGCGCCGCCCTCAAAACCTGGGGATGCGCAGAACAGACCGAGGTAACGCCAGCCGGTGCGGTGCGGCGGGAAAAGGCAAGATTTTGTAGAACCGAGCCTGTCATGATCTTGGAGTCCCTTCGATGAATCTTTCCAGCTCGGACAGCGACGAAACACCCTCCATGGGGCCGCGCCGGGTGACGTTTCGGGCACCCGCGGCATTGGCGATCAACAGCGCCCTGCTGGGTTGCATGCCAAAACGCCGGCAGGTGAGATAGGTGGCGCCAAAGCAGTCGCCCGCGCCCGTCGGGTCGATTTCCTCGACCTGGAATGAGGGACAATGGACGTGAGAACCGTCATGTCCGTAGTAGGAGGAGCCCTTGGCGCCCCGCTTCAGTACGATTTCGCTCATACCCTGCTCGAATAGGGCTGAAAGGGCGGCTTGCTCCTCGTCTTGCCCGGCAGCGGCAAACAATTCGTCTCCTGAGGGGAGAAGGAGATCGGCCTCATTTATTAATTTGCCAAAGCGCTCCTGAACCGAGCCATCCGCCAACAGCTCCTTGCGCACATTCGGATCAACCGAAACCGAGCCGCCCCGCTGACGAACGGCATCCAATGCAAAGTCGATCAGAGCCGCTACGCCAGGGATGGCGAGCGCCGATCCCATCACGTGGAGGTGGCCGGCCTGCTGGGCAGCGGCCTTTGCAGCCGGCGTGAGCGCCAATTGCCCGGCAGCCGAATGAGCGATGTTGAAGATGAAGTCGCGCGCGCCATCCGGGCGATACCGCACGAAGGCACTCCCGGTCGGGCGATCGGCAATCCTGGCGATCGCGGAAACGTCGACACCATCATGCCGCAAACGCTCGATGTTGAGCGTGCCGAAATCATCATCCCCGACGGCAGCAATGATCGCACAGGCGCCACCCATTCGGGCGATCTGATCGATGAATATGGCGGGCGCTCCCGAGGGGAAGGGGCCGACAAGTGTTTGGGCGTCGACAAATCCCTGGCCGGGTGTCGTCGCCATGATCTCCACCAGGATTTCGCCGATGGTGAGCGTCGGCCCTAGGGATTCGGGTGCAATGGCTTGTCGTTGCCGCATGAGCTAATCCTGTTGATGCCACGGCCTGCCCAGGAAACGGGACCCAGACGCGAGAGATCAGCTCATCCAGTTTCCGCCATCGACATTGTAGGTCTGGGCGAGGATGTAGTTGCTCTCGGCAGAGGCCAGGAAGACCGCAAGGCCGGCAATATCTTCAGGTGTGGCGAAGCGTCCAATGGGCACGGCCTTTGCGACGGCAGCCTTTTTCTCCCCTGGCTTCAGACCCTCCCATTTGGCGAATTCTGCATCGACGACATCCCAGTGTTCACCGTCAACAACACCCGGAGCGATCGCGTTGACGTTGATGCCGTATTTGACCAGTGCGAGGGCGGCGGACTGGGTCGCGGAAATGATCGCCGCCTTGGAGGCGCAATAGAGTGTCACGAGGGCTTCGCCCCGTCGTCCCGCCTGGCTCGCCATGTTGATGATCTTGCCGCCGCGGTTGCGTGCGATCATCACGTTGGCAACGGCCTTCATCACGAACAAAGGGCCCTTCAAATTGATGTTGAACACGCGGTCATAGCTCGCCTCCGTAATAGCCTGGATGGGGGCCATGTCGAAGATCGCCGCGTTGTTGACCAGGACGTCGATCCCCCCGAAATCCTGATCGACCTGGTGGACGATGCGTTCGATGTCGGCAAGCTTGGTGACGTCGAGCGCGACGGCGTTGGCTGCGGAGCCAATTTCACTGGCGGCGCTTGTCGCGCGAGCGATGTCGATATCGGCGATCACGACCTTCGCGCCCTCGGCCACATACGCTTTGGCAAAGCCAAGGCCGATGCCGCGCGCGCCACCCGTTATGAGCGCCACTTTGTCTTTCAGTCTCATGTCGTTCCTCTTTCGGCTCGTTTGATAGATTGTCCTGCAAAAGAGCAGTCGCCGACCGGTCATCATCGGGCCGCCGCCCGATCCCGGGGGCAACATGGGCGGATGACAAAGCTCCACATTCCCAGGCCCGCCTACTTTTATACACCCATGGCGCAACGGGACTGTCCCAAACGATGCAGGCGCTCGGCCTGCGCCGTAGGTGGATCGTATGGCCGGTGCCCAGGCCGAGTCCGCCGGGCGCGCGCGCGGTGATCCGCTTGAGGCTACCCCGGTTATGACAGACCGAGAGCAGCCCCATATCAGGAAGGCCAAGGAGCGCCCATCCCGGGAGGAAGGTTTACTTTATGTAACCGGCCTTGGTCATCGTACGGGTGGTTGATTCCTGGGCTGCAGCCAAGGCGTCGTCGACCGAAGTCGAACCGGCGAGAGCAGTCGAGAACTGCTGTCCGACTGAGGTACCGATGCCTTGAAATTCAGGGATCGCAACGAACTGCACGCCGACATATGGCACCGGCTGAACGGTGGGATGGTTCGGGTCAGCCGTCATGATTGAGTCGATCGTCAGTTTGGCGAAGGAGGCAGCATTCAGATAATTGTCGTTCTTGTAGAGAGAGGTGCGCGTGCCCGGCGGTACGTTAGACCAGCCGTCCTTCGCGGCGACGAGGTCCAGGTAGCCCTTGCTGGTTGCCCAAGCCAGGAATTTCTCGGCAGTCGCGACCTTCTGGGAGGAAGCCGGAATGGCAAGCGACCATGCCCACAGCCAGTTGCCGTTCTTGCCCTTGCCGGCATTGGGAGCTAGTGCGAAGCCGACCTTGTCGGAGACCGTGGACTGCTTTGGGTCGGTCACGAATGAACCAGCGGATGTCGCGTCGATCCAGATGCCGCATTTGCCCTGGTTGAAGAGAGTCAAGTTTTCCTGGAAGCCGTTCGTGGAGGCGCCCGGAGGTCCGTAGCTCTTTACCAGGTTGACATAGTAGTTCAATGCAGCCTTCCATTCGGGCTGGTCGAATTGGGGCTTCCAGTTTTCGTCGAACCAGCGTGCGCCGAAGGAATTGGCCAGCGAATCGATGAAGGCCATGTTCTCGCCCCAGCCTGCCTTGCCGCGCAGGCAAATGCCGTAGGTGCCGGTAGACGGATCGCTCATTTTCTTAGCGGCGTCGGCCACAAAATCCCAGGTGGGCTGTTCGGGCATGGTGAGCCCTGCCTTGGCGAGCAGGTCCTTGCGGTAGATCACGAAGGACGATTCGCCGTAAAAGGGCGCGGCATAGAGCTTGTTCTCATAGCTCAGGCCCGCGCGGATCGGCGGTAGAAGATCGTCGACGTCATAGTCCTTGCCCAGGTCGAGAGGGGTCAGCCAGCCCTTCTTGGCCCAGATCGGTACTTCATAGGTGCCGATAGTGAGGATGTCGAACTGGCCGGCCTTGGTAGCGATATCGGTTGTCACCTTCTCGCGCAGGGCATTCTCTTCGAGCGTAACCCAGTTCAAAGAAATGTCAGGGTTGGCTTTCGTGAACTCGCTCGCAAGTTTCTGCATGCGGATCATGTCGCCATTGTTCACTGTGGCGATCGTCAGCGTCTCGGCGTTTGCGTAGGCTAGGGAGCCCCAAAGAGCAGATACGCAGGCAGCCGTCCTCCAAATTCTCTTCATATCGTCCTCCCGTTTATTTCCTGCGGAATTGTTGCGGGTCCCGCTTCCCAAATTTCATGTTGGCACCACCAGTTGCAGGGCGTCAATATCATTTGTCGTGATTTTTCTTATCATATGTAAATTTTGATATTGGAGAATCGAAACGCACGAGCGGCACACTGGTATTGGACAAGGACGAGTGGTGCGCGCTCTGGCTGCTGCTTGGCCTTTGTCTGCGACACAAAAGCCACCTTCGGGACAATGCGATTCGGCGATAAGTTGCGATTCGTTTGGGGGAGGAGAAAGACAGTGTCGCAAGACGAAGACCAAAGACAACCGGGCAAGATCAAAACGATGGAGGAATTCTCCGCCGTTACCGGCCTATCGCGTCCGACAGTATCCAAATATTTCAACGACCCCGCCAGCGTTCGGCCAGCAACGCGCGAGCGCATCGAGAAGGCGATTGAACAGCTCGATTACCAGCCCAACCTCTTCGCCGTGAACTTCAACCGCAGAAGACCAAAAGCCATCGGCATGATCGTGCCATCCCTGATCGATCCCTTCTACGCGGCGCTGGTGGAACAAGTAGAACTGAACGCTCTCCAAGGCGGTTACTGGACCATTGTCCTCAATTCGCATGGCAAAAGGTCGATGGAAGAGAGGGCAGTACGGACCTTGATGAACCTACGCGTGGCGGGAGCCATCGTCGCGCCTTTAGGTGAGACATCGGAACTCAGGCCCCTGCGCGAACTGGCCGGGTCCTTTCCCTTAACCTTGATCGACTCACACGTCGACATCACGGCGCCGTTCGTCGGCACTGACAATTTCCAGAGCATCTCGCTCATCGTCGACTATCTGATGCGAACCGGAGAAGCCCCTTGTTATTTCGACATGCCAGGCGTCAATCGCAACGCCTCGGACAGGCGGCAGGCCTATATTGAGGCAATGGAGCGCAGGGGCGCTAAGCCTGTGGTCATTCCCGCGCCGAGCCACACCTGGAACTTTGAAGCGGTTGGCTTTGAGCAAGCAAGTCGACTATTGGCGAACAAGGCACTGCGGACCAATACGATCCTGTGCGCCACCGACAGAACGGCCTTCGGCGTCATGGCAGCGGCAAGCCAGATCGGCCTTCCCGTTTCGCGCGAGGGGAACGGCATACGCGTTGCCGGTCATGATGATCACCCGCTCAGTCAGTTCACCAGCCCTTCCTTGACGACCGTCGCGCAGGACGGCGAGAAAATGGCTAATCTCGCGCTCGACGTGCTCATGAAGCGGATTTCAGGAGAGGTCGACGACAGTGAAAAAATTCATCTGTTGGAAGCGCAATTGCGCATGCGCAACTCTGCTTGAGGGGGCCGCAGATTTGATGAGGTTACCGACTAAATGCAGATCTCTTTATTGCGACCCGCACTCGACGCGCCCGGGTGAGATCGCAGAAGCAGAATAGCATAGCGATGTTTATGGAGTGCATGTCGCCTTTATTGTCCAATGTTAATTGGTCTTGGCTCCGAGATCACTTATCGAGGCCAGAATAAAGGCTGCTCCAAATCAAGCACTGGGGAACTAATTCAAAAGATTCAGAAGTTTAGTGCAAGTAGGGAATCGAGGTTTTTGTGCGATCCTGGCCGTCAGTTTGGCATTGTTGGCAGAGATATCGGTCTTATTCTTAGTTTATCCAACTGCATTACGGTTTCGAGCAGTTCTTGTACTGCCCCGTTTTGGCGACATAACCTGCAACTGCAGAACTAGAAATGTCCATCACGTGTGGAGGCTCGCTTTCCTAGGGCACTGCTGCAACCGCTCGATCAACCAGCGGCCAGCGGGACCAGGTGGATCAGCCGTCCGGTAGACGGCGAACATCGGCAAGCTCAGCCCACCAGGCGGCACATCTTCGATTTCCAGGACGACGAGGCGACCGCTGGCGATGTCGGCCTGCACAGCATGAAGCGGCATGCCGCCCCACCCCAGGCCGTTCAAAAGAAACGCATGTTTGGCGAAAAGATCGGCGAGACGCCAAGTCGACGCAGACATCACGCCGACCTCCTGACCAGCGGACAGTTCTGACCTATCCGTCAGCACGAGCTGAATGTGTTTGGCGAGCTCAGCCTTGGGAATGATCCCGCTGAAGGAAGCCAGGGGATGGTCTCGCGCCGCGACCATCAAGAATGCAACCTCCGCTACCCTTTCGCTGGTCATGGAGGACGGTGCCGTCGGTACGGGACCAACAATGCCAAGACTGGCGCGGCCGTCGAGGACAGGCTGGTAGACGCCGCCCAGCGCTTCAACGTAGAGCCGCAATGGGGTTCCTGGAAAACGCACCCTAAAATCTTTGGCTGCCTCCGTAATGGCCTCGATGGGAAAGAACACGTCGACGACGGCGGACAGCTCTGGCTCTAGCCCCGCGGCCATCCCCTTGGCGCGCGATTTCATGAAGTCGACGCCTCTAACAATTCCACGTGCATCAGCGAGCAAAGCCGCGCCGGCCGGGGTCAATTTCGGGTACCGCGCCGAACGGTCGAAGAGGGCAACGCCGATCTGACCTTCCAGATTGCTGACGAGGTCGCTGACCACCGATTGGGCCCTGCGAAGCTTTCGGGCAGCAGCCGAGAAGCTTCCCTCGTCAGCAGCCGCAATAAACGTTCGCAGTTGGTCGAGAGATACGCCGTCCAACATCGCCGTTCCGATCTATCGAGATAACCGATGGATAGGATCGAAATATACCGACTATGCAGAATGACGGCAAGCATGTGAGATCCCCGACATGTTCAATCACCTTAAAAACCTGTTCTCACCTAAGACGTCCACTCTGCGCAAAAGCGCCATGGAGACCGGTTCGATGAAGCTTCTGCATCTGGATTCAAGCATTCTCAGTACCTATTCGGTCAGCCGTACCCTCTCCTCGGAGATCGCAGCGCGCCAGGCCTCACTGTATCCCGGCATCGAGATCCTCTATCGCGATCTTGCTGCTGACGAGGCCCTGCATCTATCCGCAGCCCATCTTGCGGCTTGGCAGGGGACACCGGTGGAGGATGCCGCTCTTGGAAAGGATCTTGCCAGTGGCGGCGCCCATCTCGACGAACTCTTTGCCGCCGACATCATCGTCATAGGCGCTCCCATGTATAATTTCTCGATCCCGTCCCAGCTCAAGGCCTGGATCGATCGTGTTGTCGTTGCAGGCAAGACGTTCCGTTATGCTGAAAGCGGCGCACCTGAAGGCCTGCTACCGAAAGGTAAGAAGGCCTTTATCGCCTCCTCTCGCGGTGGCGTCTACACCGGGGGAAGTCCGGCGGCGGCGCTTGAGCACCACGAGAGCTATCTGACGAGTATTCTTGCTTTCATCGGCATTGCCGATGTCACGGTCGTCCGTGCCGAAGGCCTTGCAAGGGGCCCGGATGCAAAGGCCGCCGCGCTTGCAAAGGCGCGCGCGGAGATCGCAGCGCTCGCAGCCTGATCTCACGGGCGCTCTCCCAGTTTCGTCGTGTTTGCCTTGTCGGAGCCGTGCGTGCGGTTCCGAACGGTATCTTGCGCGCCGAATACTCGCATCTCGTTACAACGCGAGACCGGGTTCCTTCATCTATCCGAATGGAAAAACTCGCAATGAAACCCTATATCGTCGCCGGCGCGGTGGCCGCGCTCCTCAGCATCGCCAGCCCCCATCATGCCATGGCGCAAATCGCCTCGCAGGATCCGAAGGCCGTCAAGGCGGGCACCTACAAGGTCGAGCCCCATCACACCCAGATCGGCTTCTCGATTTCCCACTTTGGCTTCACCGATTTCTCCGGCTTCTTTTCGGGCACCTCCGGAAGCTTGCAGCTCGATCCTGCAAAGCTGGGCGAAACGAAGCTGGACGTCTCGATCCCCGTGACATCGATCCTTACAACGGTTTCGGTGCTCGATGACCAGCTTAAGGGCGATCAGTGGTTTGATACTGCCAAGTTCGCGACCGCGACCTTCACTTCGACAAAGGTCATACCGACCGGCAAGGGTACCGCCACCATCATCGGCGATTTCACGCTGCATGGTGTCACCAAACCGATCACGCTGAAGGCGCATCTGGTCGGCTCTGGTGTCGACCCCTTGGACAAGGTTTTCACCGTTGGCTTCGAGGCCACAGGGACGATCAAGCGCAGCGACTTTGGCGTGAAACAGTATTTGCCCCTCCTCGGCGATGAGGTTCACCTCACTATCGCCGGCAACTTCAAGCTGCAGCAGTGATGTGATGTCACCGACACGCTCCAGCCAGCGATACACCTCGGTCGCCATCATCCTTCACTGGGTGATGGCGCTCGGGATCTTTGCGCTCGCGAGTCTGGGCCTGGTGATGACGCATCTGGCATTGTCGCCAATGCGATTGTTCCAGCTCTACCAGCTCCACAAGTCGATCGGCATAACCATTTTTCTGGCTGCATTCTTGCGTCTTGCCTGGCGGCTGATGAACCATCCCCCCTCATTGCCTATGGCTATGCCGGCAATCGAACGCATGGCCGCCGCCGGTGGTCACTTGCTTCTTTATGGGTTTCTCTTTGCCCTGCCACTCACCGGCTGGGCGCTTGTATCGGCTTCCGTGTTCGATATACCAACCGTCTTGTACGGCGTCGTGCCATGGCCGCATCTTCCGTTCTTCTCAACGTTGGCGGACAAGGGACCAGTCGAGGCTCTACTCAAGAGTGTGCATGCCTGTGGGGCCTGGGCGTTGATCGCTCTCGTCGTCGCCCATGGCGCAGCTGCCTTGCGCCATCATTTCATTCTGAGTGACGACGTTCTCCTGCGGATGCTGCCTGTGCGCCGCAAGCCGCCGATCAAAACCATCCGCCCGGATGAGGCCTCCCGATGATGATATCTACCAAACTGCCTACGAAGACTTTCTTGGTCGCGTCTTTGGTCGTCTTGTTGATTGCGGCGGCCAAGCCCGCCAGTGCCGCAGACTGGAAGCTCGACCCCAGCAAGAGCACGCTCGGCTTTTCCGGCATGCAGACCGGTGCTGCCTTTCAGGGCAAGTTCTCAAAATACAGCGCTGCCATCACCTTCGATCCCGATCACCTCGAAACATCCCGGATCAGCGTGACCGTCGACCTTGCCAGTGCGGCCACCGGCGACACGCAGCGCGATACGGCCTTGCCGGCCAAGGATTGGTTCGACACGGCAGAGTTTCCGCAAGCGAAATTCGATACCCAAGCCATCCGGCAAACCGGCGACGGTTCCTATGAAGCATCTGGCAAGCTGACACTGCGCGGTGTCAGCCGCCCTGTCGTCCTTCCTTTCACCCTGGACCTCGACGGTGCTGCAGCCCATGCCAAGGGCCATTTTAGCCTGCTTCGCGATGATTTCGGCGTGGGCCAAGGGCCATGGACCAGCGGCCAATGGATTGCACTTGAGATTGGTGTCGACGTCGACATCCTCGCCACGCGTTCCAACTGATCGCATGCTCAAGGAGAAGACCATGCTCGAGCTCAGATCTCTCCATCAAATCGCTAACGCGGATATCGGGTGGTTGAGGGCCAGGCACCATTTTGCCATCGGATCGTACGGCAATCCTGCACATGGCCCGGTCGGCAACCTCTATGTTTGGAACGACGACGAGATAGCCCCGCGCTCCGGCTTTCCGCTGCACCATCATGCAAATGTCGAGATCATCACCTATGTGCGCGAAGGCGCCATCACGCACGAAGACAGCCTTGGCAATCGCGGTCGCACCGTGGCAGGCGACGTGCAGGTGATGAGTGCTGGGACGGGTATCCGCCATTCTGAACGAAACGAAGAAACTGTTCCGACCCGCATTTTTCAGATTTGGATTCACCCAAGCGAGCAAGACGGCACCCCGCGATGGGGTTCCAAGCCTTTTCCAAAGAGCGATCGTTCGGGACGGTTCATACCCCTTGCGAGTGGCAGCGCGGTGGACGGGGCGCTGCCAATCCGCGCCGATGCAGAAGTCTATGGTGCAGTGCTCCCTGCGGGTGTGACGAGCGAGGTTGCTCTTCATGCTGGGGAAAGTGCCTATCTGGTGCCTGCAGTTGGTACGGTTCTTGTGAATGATCAGCGCGTGGAAGCATGTGAGGGGATCGCTGTGCGCCAGGAAGCTTTAATCCGCATCGAGGCGGTCGCCGATGCCGAGGTAGTTCTCGTCGTCACAGGCGCTTTGCCAGATCGGCGAGGGACGTAAGTTCCGAGCCCCCAGAGGCCTCGAACGAGGGGCCGATTTATTGATATTCGGACGACTAGACCATGGAAATTGGCATCGATAGTTTCGCAGCAATATTGCCCGATCCATTGACCGGAAAAGTGTCGCGGCCGGCGGACCGCCTTGCCAATCTCATCGAAGAGGTTGAGGTCGCCGACCAGGTCGGGCTCGACGTGTTTGGTATCGGCGAACATCATCGCGCCGAATTTTTGGACTCTGCGCCCGCAATCATCCTAGCCGCAGTCGCGGCTCGCACCAAAGCGATCCGCCTCACCAGCGCTGTTACCGTGCTCAGCGCCGCTGATCCTGTCCGGATATTCCAGGAATTCGCAACCCTCGATCTGATCTCAAAAGGCAGGGCCGAGTTGGTTGTCGGACGGGGATCGTTTGGTGAAGCCTATCCGCTCTTCGGCTTCGAGCTTTCCGACTACGACGCTCTATTCGTCGAGAAGCTCGATCTGCTGCTGAAGATCCGTGACAATCCGAATGTCCGCTGGTCTGGCCGCTATCGTCCGCCGCTGACCGGACAGGGCATCTATCCTCGTCCACTTCAAGAGCGCTTGCCGGTCTGGTTGGGTGCCGGCGGCACGCCGCAATCTTTCGCGCGGGCGGGCACGCTGGGCTTACCTTTGATGGTCGCAATCATCGGTGGCGACTATGACCGTTTTCGCCCGCTCGTCGATCTCTACCGTGAGGCGGGTCGGCGGGCCGGGCATCCGCCCCAGGCCCTGCGGGTAGGCGTTCATGCCATTGGTTTCGTTGCCGAGACGACCGCCCAGGCAAAGGATGCCTTCTTTCCCGGGTGGGCGCACATGTTCACGACGATCGGGCGCGAACGCGGATGGTCGCCCGTAACCCTTGCACAATTTGAGGCGATGTGCGCGCCCGGCGGCGCTTTTTTGATCGGCGACCCCAAAACCGTTGCCAGCAAGATGTTGCACGCCAGCCAAACGCTCGGCGGCATTTCCCGCATGACATTCCAGATGAGTTCTGCCTCGTTGGAGCATGAGGCGATGAAGCGCTCGATCGGACTTCTGGGTAGCGAGGTTGCGCCGGTCGTCCGGCAGGCGGCTATTGGCGAAGGACAGGTCCATGGGTGAGCTGATCAACGGACAATGGCATCGGACGGGACCGGCAAGGGTTCTTGTCGAGGGAACACTTCGGCGTCCTCCTTCAGCTTTTCGCAACTGGATAACCGTCGACGGCTCCTGTTCCGCTGGAGAAGGCTTTAAGGCCGAACGCGGCCGCTACCATCTTTACGTGTCGCTGGCGTGCCCCTGGGCGCATCGCACCTTGATCATGCGTAGTTTGAAAGGCCTGGCTGGCATGATCAATATATCGGTCGTCCATTGGTTGATGGGAGCAGACGGCTGGACGTTCGAGCCCGGACCGGGCGTCCTGCCCGACACCGCCAATGGCTGCGAAAAGCTTCATGAGATCTATACGCTCGCTGACCCCACCTGCAACAGTCGGGTCACAGTGCCGGTCCTATGGGACAAGCAACGCAAAACGATCGTCTCGAACGAATCCGCCGAAATCATCCGGATGTTCAACTCGGCATTCGATCATCTGGGCGCCAGAAGCGGTGACTATTACCCCGCGGTTGCCCGCGAAGAAATCGAGGCAGTCAATGATCGCATCTATTCCGGATTGAACGATGGCGTCTACAAGGCGGGGTTTGCCGATCGCCAATCGGCTTATGAAGCCGGGGTTGCGGGCGTATTCGACACGCTCGAGTGGCTCGAGGAGCGATTGTCGCGCCAGCGCTACCTCGTCGGCTCCACATTGACCGAGGCCGATATCCGGCTTTTCACGACGCTGGTGCGGTTTGACGCCGTTTATTATGGGCACTTCAAATGCAATCGTCGCGCCCTGGTGGAGTACCCAGCGCTCTGGTCGTACACTCGCGAGCTGTTTCAGCATCCCGACATCCGGCCAACCGTCAATTTCCAGCACATCAAAGGCCATTACTACGGCAGCCATCCGTGGCTCAATCCCAATGGCATCGTGCCTGTCGGACCGGATCGTGACTTTGATGCGCCAGTGAGCCGCTAAAGACCTGGGTCGGGGCTATTTTATCCAATCAGGAATATGTCATGCAAACCGTCGCGGCAAACGGTGCTCAGCTCCCGGTCCTGGGCTTTGGCACCTACGGCATGGACACAGGCGACATGCTGCGGATGCTGCCTGCCGCCCTAAAGGCAGGTTTCCGACACATCGATACGGCCCAGATATACGGGAACGAAGCTGAAGTCGGAGAATGTGTGGCCCAATCCGGTCTTGCGCGTCGCGAGATCTTCATCACGACGAAAGTGTGGGTCAGCAATTACCCAACCGTCCGGTTTGCGGCTTCGGTCGAGGAAAGCCTGCGAAGGCTTCGGTCGGATTATATCGATCTGCTGCTCCTGCACTGGCCTGGCTCACCGGTACCTTTAGCCGACCAAATAGGCTCGCTTAACGCATTGGTTCAAGCTGGCAAGGTACGCCATATAGGCGTCAGCAACTTCAATCGGGCAATGATGGCCAACGCCGTTCGACTGTCCGATGTCCCACTCGTCACCAATCAAGTTGAATATCATCCCTTTCTCAACCAGTCGGCCCTCCTTGCAAGTGCCCGCGGTGCCGGTCTGGCGTTGACCGCCTATTGTCCCATGGCGATCGGCCGTGTGTTCGACGAGCCGGTTCTAAAGGAAATCGCAGCCGGTCATCGCAAAAGCATTGCGCAGATTGTCTTGCGCTGGGTGATTCAACAAGACAGGGTCGTCGCGCTCTCCAAAACGACGAATCCCGCGCGCCTGGCGGAAAACGTGACAATCTTCGATTTCGAGTTAGCTCAAGCGGAAATGGCCCAGATCCACGCCTTGGCACGACCGGGCAGCCGTATCGTAAACCCGCCAGGTCTTTCCCCAGAGTGGGATAGTGCGGTGTGAGGTGCGACTTTATCTTCGGTCGAGACGCTGGAGCGATTGAAGGCGCGTGGCGTTGACCGTCTGATCAACTATCGATCCGAACCCAAT
>Ga0206877_10027_pt1 | contig 48107 bp, 50 predicted proteins | sample Alteio_BWOrgCont_7_FD_152623 | JGI IMG/M metagenome (GOLD analysis project Ga0206877, IMG submission 152623) | Enriched cells from forest soil in Barre Woods Harvard Forest LTER site, Petersham, Massachusetts, United States -... | ecosystem: Environmental > Terrestrial > Soil > Temperate forest >...
CCAAATGCGCGGAAGACAATAGAGTTGATATCCCAAGCTATTGGAAATATCGATGGTGATAGGATCGGGAATTTTTATTTTTTCTTCCATAAAAACCAAGTAGTGACTTAATTATAGCAAGCTATTTCTAAATCTTCAACTAAAATCGGCACAAATAATTTCTCGTTTGGTATAAAAAAATTAGGGTCAAATTTCCGATGCAGTTCGAACTGCTTCTTCCAAAGAAGTTGCTGCATCATGGACTTCCCAAACTGGAAAATCTTCCCTCTATTCCGAGCGCTATCCCGACTGAATTACGAGACCCGCCTGAAGATTTTTTTTGCGCTCGCTGCACTCAATTGCCGGATCGCTATCTATCAAGTCTTTTGGGGGAAATCAAATCGGGAACGACATTCAAAATTTCCGTAAACAGAGAAAGTGACAGCAAATTTGATTCTTAAACGTCTCTTTTAGTAAAATGGAGAAGTGCAAATAGCTCTCGAAAAAATTGAGACGCCAAAATCCCCCCTAATCGGGTGTTTATAAATTGAGGGTTTTGCTGTTTTTTGGGATCATTTCGACCGCTTTTCGACTTCAAAATTTGAGAGCAATATCGACAAGTACCTATGCCTCTCAAAATTTCGAATCGAAAATCGGCATACTTGAAACCGAACATCGACAGAACCTCATTTTGTAAACACTCTCTAAAGCCGCTAAGAAATAATTTCTTCGCAGGCTACGATCAGTATTATATGGGATAAACTCGACTTTGTACAATTTTTGGCGCGTAGATTCAGAGGAGGCGCTCTGCAAATTTATTATTTCTTTGCTCATGAATAGCGCCTTCGGCTATGCATTTCGCAAAGAAATAATAAATTTGCCAGCGGCTCTCTCGGAGATGCCGCCAAAAAATTGTACAAAGTCGAGATAAAGATAAACACATGAGATTTTTGCTTGGATGGGTTTGTATGCTTGGTATGATGATAGCAGGCGAAACATTCGCCTCGAGTCGTTCTGTCGTTGAAAAGCCTATTGTCGTAATCTTAATGGGACCGCCCGGAGCGGGCAAAGGCACCCATGCCAAACCTCTGGGAGAGCAGCTTGGAATCCCCCACATCTCCACCGGCGACCTGTTCAGAGAAAATATCCAAAATCAAACATCGCTCGGCCAAACAGCAAAATCATACATAAATGCGGGAAGGCTAGTTCCCGACGCCGTTGTCCTCGATATGCTGTTTGCCAGGATTGATCAGCCGGATTGTAACCAAGGTTATATTCTGGATGGATTCCCCCGGACAGTGGCTCAAGCCGAAGCCCTAGATCCAAGGCTCAAAAATTCCCGCGTGATCGCTGTCAATTTGAACGTTCCCGATCCCTTGCTAGTCGAACGAATAACGGGACGGCTCGCCTGTAAAGAGTGCGGCAAGCTCTATCATAAAAAATACAGCGCTCCAGCCTCGCAAGGGCAATGCGACCTCTGCCAAGGAACTCTCTTTCAACGGGACGACGACAAAGAAGAAATTTTAAAGAAAAGACTCGAAGTCTACCGGGCGCAAACGGAGCCTCTTATCGAGTACTATGGGAAGAAAGATGTATTGAGAGAAATCAACGCAGCAGACTCCCCTGACAGCGTCTTCCACCTCGTTCTTGACCAGATAGCCGAGCCGGTTGCTAGGGGGTAGCTTTCTTGTTTAGGACTTGCCAGTTCTGGATTGTTTCATGCGCATTTTCTACCTTTCTGAACATCGCATGACATATTGGGTCGGTGCTAGTTGGACATCTTTTATCTGGATGATACTCTAAAGCCAAAGTTGTAAAAGCCTTTTTAGCCGATATCTGTGTACCATCGGGTTTTACAGATCCATATCCGCCAAGCCTAAGGACGATATCGGCATCGGCTTTCGCTTTGGCATTTGCCGCTAAATTGATTGGTTTACACTCTGCTTTATTTTTAGGAGCAGCTGGACAAGGCGTTTGACAATCCGGATCGTTCGGATCCACAGAGCAGGCTTGGGCACATTTTGCATAATGCGCCTCGAGTTGTTTGCATCTGTCTTGCCAAACAGGATTTAAATCTTCTTGCATCAGACATTGATCTGTGCCGAACTGACAAACCAAATGTTTCTTGAGTCCGCTCGTTTGCAGGAATTCCCATCCCGAAAAGAGGAAGTTCGCGCTGTGGATCAATGCATTTCGGAGGGGGCGGTAGGTTTCCACTCCGCTGTTTTTCCAGCATGTTCGTAAATTATCGATCAAAGTCCTCCCGAGTTGCACCGTGTGAAATCCTTGGAAGACCGATTTAGTTGCCTCACTTTGGGTCAAATAACCAAAGAAGGCAGAGGGAAAAGCAAGGTTAGCCGCAACGCGTTGCCAGGCACCGCTCCTTGGCTTCAATAATTCGCCAAAGATAGGAAGAGCTCTGAAAACCTGGGATGTGATTGGATAGCCGAAGTAACGGAAAAGGGCGGCTGAGGCAAAGAAACTGAAAGTCAAAAGAGCCGAAGTGTTTAGTTTTAACGGATCGCGTTGGATCGCTCTCACTTGTGACAATACACTGAGAATAGATACAGGCATCGTCCGCATGGTCTTAGCCTGAAGATCTCCTCCTTTTTCGACAAGGAGCCTTGCGGCAGCTAAATGATCGGCTGTCATCGCAAAATGGAGCGGCGTCCTTCCTGCTTCATCGGCAACATTTGGATCCAGTTTTTTCGTATCGAGGAGAAGCTTCATGACAGATTCCGAACCGCCAATGGCGGCAAGATGGAGAAGATTCATACCGGATGCCGCCTTCCCGTCGAGCTTCGCCCCTTTTGCGAGAAGCCATTTCACGACATCTTCTTTCCCGCTCAAGGCTGCATAGTGGAGAGCCGTCATGCCGATGAGGTCCGAGCCCCGGATATCAGAATCTTTGGGCAGCTTTTCTAGCGCTCTGATATCGCCCATGAATGCCGCCGCGTGCAGGGGGGACAAATTCGGGATAGGAGGATGAAGCAGTTGCCTCATTTGCTGTTGCATAACTTGAATTTCGGCCGGATCGATCCCAATATCGAGAAGGTGATCCGGAATCGTTGTCCCTAAAGACGCCCCTAAGACGAGCGCGACAACGGATCGGTCCTGTGATAGGACCGCATGGTCGAAAGCCGTCAATCCTTGGTGGTCTTTGGAAAGCGGATTGACCCGCGCGGCATCAAGCAAATATTTCACAACATCTTGGCTTCCGCAACGGATGGCATAATGAAGCGGCAATTCGCCATTCGACATTTTTTTGCTATGCAAGCCGCTAATTTTCAATATCTTATCAAGAGTCCTTACATCATTTTCTCGAATAGCATTGAGAAATTCGGAAGGAGCAATCTTTGCATAAGCAGCCTGAACCCTTCCGGCCAGCCCTTGAAGCTCAGCATCTAGGTTCTTATTTGCCGCTCGGAGGGAGGCTGATTTTACCATAAGATTATGGCAGGCAAAGGCATAGGTCAGGAATCCCCCTTGCAGGCAAGATCCGGCTTCCTGTACAGCCAAAGCAGCTGAAATCTTACGCGCTTCCTCGGAAATCATAGAAAATTTTTTAACAACCGAATCTAATCCAAAAACTCTATTAGCCATAGTGAATATATTATATCAAACCCTCTAATTTATTTTAACTTAAAAAATAAAAATCAATAATATTTTAAGTCAATAAGAGTCTGTCTAAGAGTTCGGGGATTCGACAAGTTCGGCGGCTTTGGCTAAAGCTGCATCGATGTGGGGGAAAATACGTTGTTTTCCAATGAGTCCTACAAATCCGAAGGCCTCTAAGTCTTTTTGGGTCTGCGTATGAATGCCCGAAAGGAGAAGGATCGTATTTCTTCTCCGGCAGTTTTCAAAAAATTCTTTCAGAGCGTGCATCCCAGAGGCATCGACCATTGGAACGTGACGCATCCGAAGAATGAATACCTTGGGCGGAGCCATGAAATGGCTCATCACGTCTTTGAGCAAATCGGCAGCTCCGAAGAAGAACGGCCCTTGGATCTCATAGACCTCCACTCCCTCCGGAATGGTTCTTTTCGAAATGGCATTGAGGTCGCTGCGTTCGAGAAACTCGCCTCCCCGTTCTCGGAATCCCTGAGTCAGAGAAACGGTCCGGGAATAGACGCTCATCCGCTTCATGAAGACAAATGAGGCAAGAACCATGCCGAAAGTGATCGCTACGGTGATATCGACGAATACGGTCAAAAGGAATGCCGCCGCCAAAATGGCCACGTCGCCGACCGGAGATTTGAGCAGGCGAAAGAAATGGCCGATTTCGCTCATATTCCAGGCAACCATCATCAGGACTGCGGCAAGGGCGGCCAAAGGGATCTGACTGACGATGGGAGCGAAACATAAAATAATGACGAAAAGAGTCGCTGCATGCACCATCCCGGCGACAGGAGTTTCGGCTCCGGTTTTGATGTTCGCCGCCGTGCGTGCGATCGCTCCGGTAGCGGGCAGTCCTCCGAACAGCACGGAGGCGAAATTCGCAATCCCTTGTCCGACTAGCTCGCAATTCGACTTATGGCGTCCGCCGATCATTCCATCGGCGATCACGCAGCAGAGAAGCGATTCGATCGCGCCTAAAAAGGCAATGGAAAATCCGTTCATGAAGGTCTCTGCGAGTTTTCCTTCAGGAATGGAAATAGAGGGAAAATGCGGGACAGGCAGATTGTGCGGGATCTGGCCGAATTTCGATTGGATGGTTGGGACGGGGAGATCGAACGCCCAGCAAATAACGGTGGAGAGGACAATCGCGGCGATAGCCCACGGAATTTTAGGAATATGGATCCGAATCAAAATGATAGCGGCGAGCGTCGCGCCGGCGACAGCCAAGGGAAGAGGGTCGAAGGTTGGGAATGCATAAAAATAAGAAACCCACTTCTCTATAAAATCAACGGGCGGGGTTCCCATTCGAAGGCCGAAAAAATCTTTGATCTGGGTTGAAAAAATAAGCACGGCCAGGCCAGTGGTGAATCCCATGATCAGCGGATGAGGGACGTATTTAATCCACGTCCCAAGGCGGAATACGCCCAAAAGGACAAGGATGACCGCGGCGACTAGGGTAGAAGCCGCGAGCCCCTCGTAGCCTGAGCGCTGAATGATTCCATAGATGAGAACGACAAACGCTCCTGTGGGCCCTCCGATCTGGACTCGGCTTCCGCCTAAGGCGGAAACTAGGAAACCTGCGACGATCGCAGTAACAAGCCCTCGGTCTGGAGTCGTTCCAGACGCGATCGCAAATGCCATAGCGAGCGGCAAAGAAATAATTCCCACTGTGATGCCGGCCAATACATCTTTTCTGAATATCTTGAAATTGTATCCATGGCGAAGAGAAAGAATTGATTTAGGAATGAACTCATGAAAAAGTTTCATGATCCTATCTATTATTGAAGCCCGTGCTTCACCATGTAGTTGATCAAGCCTCCGTCAAGAAGGACGGCCCGTTCGTGCTGACTCAGGGGGCACTTTAGATGGATTTCCTTATTTTTCGTTTGGTTGAAGACGATGAAATCGCCCCCTTTCTTGACCGATTCGTGGATTCCTTTGAGGATCATGATATCTTCTTTATCGATCCCGTTCCAATCCCGCTCATTGGCAAAAATAAGAGGCAAGATGCCGAAATTGATCAAGTTGCTCCGGTGTATCCGAGCGTAGCTTTTCGCAAGGACAGCTTTGATCCCTAAGAAGCTGGGAGCGAGGGCAGCGTGTTCGCGGCTCGACCCTTGCCCATAGTTAGACCCAGCGACGATGAATGAGCCGGTCTTTTGGGTGTGCATGGCCCTCTTGTAAAACGTTTCGTCCACTCCAGAAAACGTAAATTTGCTGATTTCAGGAATGTTGCTGCGGAATGGCAGGACTTTCGATCCCGCTGGAGAAATCTCATCCGTAGAAATATTGTTCTCGAGTTTCAAGAGAACAGGGCCTTGGAGCTTGTCCGACAGCAGGTCGAATTTTGGCAAAGGCTGGATGTTGGGTCCACGGATGATCTTGACGTCTTTGCCGTCTTTTGGCGGCGGATAGACCATTTGGGTGTTAATAATGATCTTCTGCGGCTCTTTATATCGCGGATAGGCGATCTTATATTTTTTCTGGAGGTCGCGCGGATCGGTGATCACTCCCGTGATAGCCGCTGCAATCGCGGTTTCAGGACTGCACAGATAAACTTTATCTTCTTTCGTTCCGGAGCGTCCGGGAAAATTGCGAGGTACGGTACGAAGGGAGATTTTATCGGTCGCAGGAGCTTGGCCCATGCCGATGCATCCGTTGCAGCCCGCTTGATGGATCCGCGCGCCTGCTTGAATGAGGTGGTTGAGATAGCCCATTTCCGTCAGATTTTCTAAAATTTGGCGCGAGGAGGGATTGATGTCGAGAGAAACTCGCTGGTGGATCTTCCGTTTTTTCATAATCAGGGCCGGGACAGCGAAATCGCGCATACCCGGATTTGCGGAAGATCCGATCATCACTTGAAACACTTCTTTTCCTGCGACATCGCGAACAGGCACGACGTTTCCAGGGCTGCTTGGGCAAGCGATGAGAGGCACGAGCTTAGAAAGGTCGATTTCATCGTGGAGATCATACGCCGCGCCTTTGTCAGCGACCAGTTCCTTCCAATCCCTCGGTCTTTTCTGTTGATGCAGGAATGCTTTGGTCTGGCGATCCGATGGAAAAACGGAGGCGGTGGCTCCAAGTTCGGCGCCCATGTTCGCGATGACATGCCTGTCCATCGCAGTCAGGTCTTTCAGCCCTGGGCCATAATATTCGAGGATCTTGCCGACTCCCCCATCGACATTATGGCGGCGGAGCATTTCGAGGATCACGTCTTTCGCACTGACCCAAGCTGGTAGTTTGCCTGTCAGCTTCACTCCCATGATCTTCGGCATTTTGACATAGAACGGCTGGCCGACAGCGGCAAGAGCGACTTCCAACCCTCCGGAACCAATGGCTAGCATGCCCATCGACCCCGCGGCGCAAGTATGGCTGTCTGATCCGAGTAAAAATTTCCCCGGTTTTCCGAAGCGCTCCATGTGAACGGGATGGCTGACGCCGTTGCCGGGCGGGCTGAACCAGATTCCATATTTCGCAGCGGAAGTTTGTAAAAAGATGTGATCGTCGGCATTTTTGAAATCATTTTGGACGAGGTTGTGGTCGACATATTGAGCCGAGACATCCGTCTTTACCTGTTTAACGCCCATTGCGTCCAGTTCAAGCATGACCATGGTGCCCGTCGCATCTTGAGTGAGAGTCTGGTCTACCTTAAGTCCAAGCTCTTCTCCGGGATGGATCTTTCCGGTCAAGAGGTGGCTTTCGATCAATTTTTGAGCGACATTTTTTGGTGCCATGAAGCGCTTCCTTGCAATGTTTCTAAAATCCGCATCATAGAGCCAAGGCGAATTTGTGTGAAATGTTTCGCCTGAGTTTTGTTCGGGGCGCTACCAAAGGCCTAAGATCTTCCACCAAATGCCGCCGGCAACCATCCAAATGCCGATGTTGGCGAATCCGACGATAGCGCCCACCTTCCACCATTGGCCGATTGGCACATATCCTGCGCCAAAAAGAATCGGCGCGGGGCCGGAGCCGTAATGGGTCAGTCCGCCGAAAAGGCTGCTGAAGAACCCGAGAACCAGGGCTGCAAGTTCAGGCGGCGTTCCAAGCGCGATCGCGACAATGAGGAAAGGGGCGTACATTGCGGTGATATGCCCGACATTGCTGGCAAAGAGATAGTGCGAATAGAAATAGATCAGAGCGATGAAGAAAAATCCGGCGAGCCATTCAAATCCGGCCACATGAACTACGATCCACTCGCTGAACCAAGTGCTGAATCCGAATTTGTTCAAAAATGAAGGGAGCGTCACAAGCGTCGCAAACCAGATGAATGTGTCCCACGCGCTCTGCTCTTCCAAAATGTCCTTCCATCGAAGGACGCCCGTTAACAGGAGGATGGAGAGGCCGACCATGGCCGCAACGGTTGCCTTCAATCCGATGAAATTTCCGGCAATCCAAAGAATGATCAAAAGAATGAATGTGCCGAGCATGATCCATTCTTCCCGTTTCATCGGTCCCATACGGGCGAGCCTCTCGCATGCCATGTCGTGAGCGCGAGGAGTTTTTCGGATCGTCGGAGAAACGAGCCGATAGATCAAATAGGGAATCACACACAAGCTGATGAGCCCGGGAACGATCGAGGCAGACGCCCACCCGATCCAGGTGAGTTCGATTCCATGGCTTTTTGCGAATTCTGCGATCAGAGGATTACCCGCCATAGAGGTAAGAAACATGGCGCTGGTGATCGACATGCCCTGGAAAGCGGCCAGCGTCAGGAATGCTCCCATTTTCGGATCGTGGGAATTGCCGGTGAAAATATCAGCCAAGGATTTGAGCAGCGGATAAATGACTCCGCCGCCCCGAGCGGTCAAGCTGGGAATCATCGGAGCAATCACGAGATCGGTTGCGACAAGGCCATAGCCGAGGCCCAAGCTGTTCTTTCCGATCAAGCTCATGATACGGAATGCGATTCTGTTGCCGAGTCCGGATGAAATGAATCCCCGGGAAATAAAAAACGCGAAGACGACGAGCCAAACCACCTCATTGCTAAAACCACTGAACGCGTCAGAGAAAGTCAGCGTTTTGGTTAAAACGGAAATCGTCAGAGAGAGCAGAGCGATCACCCCCATCGGGAATGGCTTGAGGATAATCCCTACGATAGTGGCGGCGAAAATGGCAAAAAGATGCCAAGCTTCAGGCTTCAAGCTTTGCGGCGCTGGCATGAACCAAAGAATCAGGCCGATCGCGATCGAAATAGCAAAAGGGATAGCGGTTTTTTTGTTCATCGCTAATCAAATGTAAAAGAAACCAGATTTTTTTAGTAGGACTTCTGAATGCATTCAGCAGTTCCCGCTCAAAATAGAAAACCAGACGTTGGCGCGTACTCGAGCATAGGTACATAAAACCCGAATTCCTTGTGCGAAAATTTTTTGAGTTATTTGAGGCAATTGCCTCATTTGTCTATGCAAAAAAGCTTCAGCGGGAGCTGATGGAACGCATTGGTTAAGAATTTGTGGGAAAATTTTTATCACAAAAAATTCAAATGACGTATACTGAATACGCTTCCATTTTTGGTGCGGCCGTGAAACGGTTCTTCTTTTCTCTTTTTGCAGTCTTTCTTTCATCATTGAGCGCGATCTCCCCTCCCCTTCAGGATATACTCGACCTGTTCGGCATCCAGGCCGAACAAATTCAAGAGCGCTGGATGCAAAAGGGGAAAGAGCGCTGGGAGTTCGACAAGCGCTATGAGTACATGCATGACGTCGCATGGCCTTTTTTTGAAAAGGCGGGCCTCATATCTGAAGCGGCGCCCCATGCAGATCGCTACGACTACGCGCTGATCCATGGCGCCCTTCTTCAAACCGTTGAGAAGAGGATCGCCTATCTCGCGGATCAATGGAAAAAAGGCGTCAGGTTCGATCAACTTGTCTTCTTGACGGGCGAGCGGCCTCTTCTGGATTCTGAAACAGCGATTTGTTCTGTAGAAATGGAATCGGAGATGGTGGAATGGGCCTATTCCCAATCCGAGCTGCCGAAGGAAATTCCCGTAATATTCATCAACACAGCAGGAAGGAAAAAAGATAGCGTTTGGATACGCCCTCAGACAGTAAATACAATCGCAGCCTGGTTGCAAACAAATCCACGGCCAGGAAGTTGCTTAGCGGTCTCGAACCAGCCATATGTCGACTATCAACATGCAGTCCTCCAATCGCTTCTGCCATCCGGATTCGCAGCGGAAACCGTTGGACCCGCAGTCCAGGGAGAACCCTCAGTCGCCCTCATCCTCGATACAATCTCGAAACAATTACTCTACGATGCCAAGGTGAGCGCAAGCGGCGGTCCACTCCGCTAAGGACCATCCGTCTTTCAAAAGCCCCTTTTGATTCTCCATCCAGTGGGCAAGATCCTTCATTCCTATGAATGCGGTTGAGATTTGAGGAGTAGATAGGACGAATTGCAGGGCCGCGATCATCCGGCTCTCTTCCTTGGGCAGGGATTCAAAGACCCTGGAACAGAGAAGTTTTACCTGCCCCTGCATGAGAGGCGACGAAACCATGACCGCTATCTTGCTTTGCCTAGCCGCCTCTAAGACGCTCAATTTTTCTTTTCCGAAAAGCTGATTCTTCATGCTGATCCCTTCCAGCATCACAAGATTGAATGGGATCTGAATCAATTGAAAATGATGCGCTTCTCCTCCCGCATTCTTGGCGCACTGAACCGCCTGTGCCAATTGAAGGCTCCCTTTTTTTTGCCTGAAGCCATCCCAAGTGGCAAGTCCGTACCGAGCGATCTTTTTTTCCGCCACTTTTTTTTCAAAGAGTTGAAACGCTTTTTCCAGCCGTTTATAGAAAATTTCTTCTCCCGTTTCTCTGAGCTGGACTTCCGGATTATGGAGGAAATATTGGTCGATGCATTCGATTTGAAGGTTGCGGAGGCTCGTCTCGATTTGGGTTTCGAGAAATGCAGGGCTCATGCAATGTACGCCCGCGGCGATCTCTTGGGGCGCGACGATTCCGGTATCGAGAAAATGGACTCTGACATATTCGTCAAAACTTTCAGGAGATCCCTCGCAAGGAAAAAACCCTCCTTTGGTGCCAACAACGAACGAGCTCCTCGGAAATCCCCTGCCATCGAGCGTCTTCAAAGCCTTCCCTAAGATTCGTTCGCTTCTTTGGCCCCGATAATTGACGGCGGTATCAAAGATATTGACTCCGCCAAGGCCAGCTTCAACGAGGATCTTCCAATACTGTTCGTCCGTGGCATCATCCGAGGGGCCCAGGTAGGTTCCCGCACCAAGAGCAGATACGGCAAGCCCATCGATATTTTTTTGTTTGGACAAAGAGATGGGCACTTTTCGGAAATATTCTTGCGTCCCGGAAACAGTCGCGCAGCAAGCAGCCATCACTTCTCTCTATCAGAGAGAGGAATTCATTGTACAATTTGTTTTCTTACTTGGACAAAACAACTTGAAAAGGGCGGCCCATGGCGAGCGCTATACTGCGCGCGGTTGAGAAATTATACCATTTATCTGCCGTATAACATCGTAAAATACAGATTTAAACTGGCTACCCAGGACACACCTGAGAGATGAGAGTATGGTTGGCCCATTCTTCAGTACAGGTAGTGCCATCAGGGAATGTCACTCTCCCCTTGCCGTGCCGCAGACCTTGCAGATAAGCCCCTATGTAGGTGTGTTCATCATCTTTGTAAGTCACTTGGCCAGAGGGATGGCTGTCCAGAAACTCTCCCTTAAAACTATAAAAGCCATATTGATCTTTCTGTACGAGCAGCCCCTTTTTTCCGGAGAAGCGACCGTCCAGAAAGGGTCCTTGATAATAGGAAACTTTATCCGCATATGTGAATCTCCCTGTGCCGGTGAGAGCATTGTTAAAAAAGTCCCCTTCATAGGAAGTTCCATCAGGCCATGTTAAATTACCCTTGCCGTGGCGAAATTCATTCCTTACATCCCCGTCATAGATCTCTCCGCCAGGCAATGTGATTAACGCTCTGCCGGTAAAAACACCATTCGCAAGATTCCCTGGATAGGAAGTTCCATCAATCCCGTGGAATGTCCCAGCACCAGGACCATTGCAGTTCGATTCGCCTAAACAACAAATCGTGCCATTCAATCGGATCTCGGGTTTGCCGTTCGCAAAACAAGAGGAAGGCAGCGTTGCTGATAAACGACCCTTAAGTAAATACAGCGAATATCCCGCAACGACGAGACCTCCCAATAGCGCAATCCCTTTTGCGACCCTCCCCCAACTTACTTTGGATTGGGAAGAAACAGTAGTGGGTTGGGATTGGGATGGGAGCGCATTTTTATTTTGAGAGACAGGCGAAAAATTAATTTTATTCATAAATTATATCTACCTTTTTTACTCAAATTATAATATGTTTGTGAAATTTAAGCAATGAATTTCAACATTGGAAGTCTCCGAACACCGGCACTAAACTTTTGAATTGATAAAACCTGGATTGTTTTTCTCAGTAATGGATCTCTAGCCACGCGTGGTATAGAACAAGAGCGAAGCAGCGGCAAATACAGACGATACCGCAATGCGCCACGTTCCTATAGGCGAGTGAGAGATCGCAATGTGGTCTTCTCTGTCCCAGGTGGTCGTCTGTAACGTCTTCAGACGATAGTACGCAATAAGTAGACAGAAGCCATTGATCCCAGGGATCATCATTCCGAGTCCCCTCAGCCATACATTAAAACTTCTCTTGATTGCAGTCCGGAATTCGAGTTTGAAGCGCCTCCCCTGTCGGAGCTTTATCTTCAGGAAAAATTTCCCGGGCGTCGTTCCCCAAAAAGTTAAAAAAACAGCTTCGAAAGGTATCCATACGAAGAATTCAAACGGGATGAAAGATTCGAATTTGCCGAGCGGGAGATGTCCGTGGAACAAAATCCTCCCTAGCCAAAGAACAAGAAAAAACCAACCGTAATCGAAAAATCGGGCAAGCAAGCGAAGCCATGGATTGGCGTGTAAAAGATCTTCTTTAACCGTGCCCGCTTTATCGACGATGATCTCTGAGGGATCGATGATATGTTCGCCCATGCCCTCCATTCTAAGCGACTTTCAGAAGATTTACAAGATGGCGAAATTGCCTTTAACCAATCTGGGCTGCTTTAGAAAGCCGGTTCATCAGGGCTGCGTTGGCTAAGAGAGAGGGAGAACAGTCGATTTCGACAATGGCAGCGCCCATTCGATCGGCTTCCCGCAGTTCGGCATAGAGCGTTTTTTCAGAAAGAAGCCGTTCGCCCGGCCGAGGATCGGGAGACAGGATGAAAGGCCCTTTCAGTTCATCTCGGCATAAGACGAGCCGCACTTCCGCCTTCGGTGCATAATGGCGGTATTTCATCCCCGGTGAGTGAACCGGGCTGTCGGGAAGGGGGAGCGAAACTTTGCATTGAAGCGCTTCTTCGATCTCTTCTTTACTGATGGAACCTGGCCTCAGTAAGAGAGGTTCTGAGCCGGTCAATGAAAGGACCGTCGATTCGATGCCGATCCGACATTCCCCTCCATCCAAGATCAACGCCACTCTCCCCTGCAGATCTTCCCATGCATCCAAGGCGCGGGTAGGGCTGGGCCGCCCTGAGAGATTGGCAGACGGTGCCGCTAGCGGCTGTCCCACAGCCCGGATCAGCTCAAGCGCTGCAGGGTGGGAGGGCATTCTGATTGCAATCGTCGGATGGCCTGCAGAGACGGCTGGAGGAACTCGCGCATTCTTCCGAAGCACGAAAGCGAGGGGGCCAGGCCAAAAATGATGGGCGAGCTTCCAAAAAGTCGGAGGAGGGCTGCAGGACAAGGTTAGCGCATCTTCAAAAGCTCCGACGTGGGCGATCAAAGGGTTGTCTGGGGGGCGCCGCTTGATAGCAAAAATTTTCCCTATCGCTTCCTCGTCAAAAACAGGCGCGCCTAGGCCATAAACCGTCTCGGTCGGGAACACAACCGGCTCCCCCTGTTTCAAAAGCTCCGCGGCCGCCGGAATTTCAGAAAGTGGAGCGATCCTCGTTTTCATACCGAATGAGGATAGGCGCCTCCCCCAGCTTTTGCAAGCTTTCAAAAAATTCCGCGCTGGGTTAAAACCTAAATGTATGTCGGTTGAACCCTCCCATTCAAAGTCGCATCCTCTTTTCTGGTTCAAATCGAGCCACCGGACTTGGCCTGAACAGGCGGTGGGGGCCGCTATTTTCCTTCTCGTCAGTTTGGCTTTCGAATGGTTGGCGGGATGGCTTATCCAGATCCCTTCGGAGACCGCATGGGCGCGCCAGATCTTTTCCGCCCATTGGACCTTTGCGGCGGCCATTTCCCATTCCGCATGGACCCTCTATCACTCCATGGCTGCTTTTGCCATGTGGAACCTTTGGCGCCGTTACTCGCTCGCCTTTCTCAAAATCGAATTGGCCGTCTTCCTTTTCCAGCTGTTCTTGGAAGCCGGATGGGCGCTTAGCTTTTTCTTTTTTCACGAATCGCTCCTTGCCCTCGTGTCTCTTATTTTCCTTTGCTGCAATACGATTCTCGCCGCCCTTCTCTATTGGAAAAAAGAACGGTTTAGCGGACAGGCCATGATTCCTCCTTTCTTCTGGATTTTTTATGTAATGGGAGTCAATATGGCAATTTGTATTTCAAATCCTTGAGGTTTCTCGTGCTGAACAAAACTTCGATCTGGTTCATTTTGGTTTATGGCATCGTCATCATAATTCTTGGCTACATCGGCTTCAAACAGTCAGGCAGTTTACCATCTCTTTTAGCAGGACTCATCTTAGGAGGCATGCTAGTGTTAAGCGCGATCGGATTGTTTGCAGGACAGAAAGCTGGAGCTTACGTCGCGCTCGGATCTACGCTTCTTCTGACCGCCGTATTTGCCTACCGCTATGCCATTACTGGAAGGGGAATGCCCGCGATTTTAGCAGTCCTGAGCGGCGGGATGCTGCTGTTTCTTCTAGCGCGATTCGGCAAATGGAAATAAATGGAGGGAATTGCAAAACTAACGCTAGTTTTGCAACTGGCTCTAAGGCCCACTGCGGGCCGATTTTGAAAATCGGGCTTGAGGCGACTTCCAGTCAATGTTCTTGAAGAACGCATCGATATATTTAGCCCGGTCCAACCCGTATTGCGGCATGTAGGCGTGTTCGAAAACATCCATGATCAAGATCGGGGTTCCTCCAGACAAATGCCCCACATCATGTTCATTGATCCAGGTATTCACCAACCTTCCTTGCTGAGGATCCAAATAGAGTACGGCCCATCCGATCCCCCGCATCGAACCCGTAGCGATGAAATCCAGCTTCCAGTTATCGTAGCTGCCGAATTGACTTGCTATGGCGGTAAATAGAGGGCTGTTCGGATCGAGATTTCCGCTTCCGCCAAGGTTGCCGAAGTAAAGTTCATGAAGCCGCATTCCGTCGAACTCCCACCCGAACCGTCTTTTTAGAGCGCCATATTCATAGGTTCCTGCAAGACCGGAATCGCTCATCGTTTTCAGCTTCGCGAGAAGATCGTTCGCATTTTTCACATAGCCTTCATAAAGCTTAAAATGCATCTGCAAGAGCGAGTCGCTGAAATCGGGCATCCCGAGTAAATGGGAATAGTTTTGTGGAGAGTAAGGTTGAAGCGCTCCAAATAGCGAATGAATGAAAAAAACAGCTGAAATAAGAAAAAAAAGTCGCATTTTGAAAATATTCGGCAGTCGCAAAACTCCACGCCAATGAAATAAGGATGATGTTGGAGCCTGTAACGGATCCTTCCGACGGCGGCCTGCCCAAGAGGGCAGGCGGTAAGGCGGGATCGCAACTGTCCGCAAAAGAGGATTTTTATATAGCGCAGAATTTTGCAATGGATCCTCAAATTGGAGTTTTGCATTGATCGCCCATCGAGCTAAGAAGAGCGGAGAGAGTGGGATGATACTCATAAAGGGGGCTTGAGAGATCCGATTCGTCGCGGGCGATTGTCCATCCCCATTGAGTCTGGATCAAAAGACGCTCGGATATTTTGGAATTCTCTTCTACAAAAGTCACAACATAGATTTTTACCGACATTTTATTGGCCTGAGAAAACGCATTTGCTACCGGTTCCGTGTAGTCGTCCCCATGGCGAAGCAAATAGGTTCCGACGGGAGATCCATGCAGTTTTTTTTCCGCCGCAATCCGGCCTAATCGTCCCGACCAACCCCGCATGGATTCTATCGACTCGTGAGCCGGAGCAATGTGCAGATCGGATAGATGTTGGAGAACCGCTTTTTCGGGAAGCGTTTCTGAGATTGCGAGATAGTGAGAAGCGAGCTTGTTCAAAACTTCCAAAGTTTCGAAAAGAATACGAACGGCCAATGGATCAATTTCGGTCGGTTTCAAGGAGGACCCTTTCGGACCCGTAAGATGAAAACGAACCGTCTTTTGCGTATCCTCCGCGACAAGATCGATTTCCATCCAATCGGCAGGCTTTCCCTGCATATTAAAGGCCTGGGATATTGTTGCTTGCGGCATTGCGACTTGCTGAGCAAACCGGATTTCACCTGTATGGCGGTTGAGCAGACCCGTATACACCCTTTTCTTGGAAACCGTCTCGGACTCTTTCTCCAAGAGATTGTCCTTGAATCGGATGAGATTATTGAGAACTTCCCGCCTAGTGATTTGGATGACCATACTTCAGTATATAACATGAAAGGAGATATTCTTTGCATCCATGCACGCCCCCCAAACTACTCGAAAAATTGGAAATTGAGCTGCAAGTTCCTTGCCGCAATGATCCTATAGCTCTTTTGACCGCTTCAAGGATGAGGATAAAAGCCGATCTGTCCTCTCAAGCTCGATCGGTTTCCGATTCATAGTTTGGTTGGCGATCCCTTCTTCCTATGATCGCGCGCCCGTGATCATCGATCATTTCGTTCTCATTCTCGAGGTTCTTCAAGAATCGTTCGCACTCCTCCAAACGATAAGTAGGAGACAAAACCTTGATATCCTGACCCTTCTTTTTCATTCTCGCTCACACCATTTGATTTGGCAAGCCTACTTGCACTATATGAGCCAATTGCAAAACTCGCGGGACCAACAAAATCGCCCTTTTAAGCCATTTTGCCTCCTTGTGTCCGAGCCCTACTTTGCTCAAAGTTGTGCTCGGCCACAAGGTAAAGGGCCTACGGCCCAGGCAAACTGGCTGAAAATCATCGATTTTTCTGGCGCCGGGAGTTTTGCAATTGCCTCTATATGACTTGCGATTTAAACTAAAAAATAAAATAATGGCAAGGAAACTAACTAGGGGAGCGCATGCAAAATCACCTCTCTTCTGAAATCCAACAACACCGAAAGCCCGATTACCCGATTCATCCTTTGATATTGAACCGATGGTCTTCCAGAGCGATGTCAGGAGAGCCTCTATCCAATACGGAATTGTTTCCTCTCTTCGAGGCGGCGCGATGGGCTCCTTCTTCCTACAATGCCCAGCCGTGGCGCATCCTTTATGTAAAACGGGAAACTGCTGATTGGGACAGACTCTACGATCTCTTAGTAGATGCCAATAAAGCATGGTGTACCAAGGCAGCCGTTTTGGGACTTTTCTTTTCAAGGACGACATTCGAGAGGAACAATAAACCGTCCCATACCCATGGTTTCGATACAGGAGCTGCTTGGGAAAACCTTTGTCTGGAAGGGACGAGCCGCGGCCTGGTCGTCCATGGTATGGAGGGATTCGATTATGCCAAAGCAAAGCTCCTGATCCCTAACGATCATGAAGTTCATGCTATGTTCGCGATCGGAAAAAAAGCCCCAAAATCGAGCCTTCCCCAAGACCTGCAACTAAAGGAAACGCCTTCAACGAGAAAGAAAATTTCGGAATTTGTTTTCGAAGGAAGAATTTCTTAAAAAAAATCGAGCAGGCCTTGAGGCCGTGCTCGATCCAAACTTTAGCGTTAAGCTCTTACTGCTCGACAGACATAACAGAAGCTGCAGCGGACGATTTGCGCCGACGAGTTTTCCTTCTCTTCGTCGTGCGTCTTTTCGCTGATTTGCGAGCATGTTTTCTGTGCCCTTTGCGGTGAGCTTTGCGCTTACCTTTAGCTTTGCGAGCTTTTTTTCTGCGTTTTACCATTGTTTTCCTCCTTTAGGTGCAAGTGCAACAGAGCTTCATTTCGATCAAGCTTTCCCATCTCTGGGGTTCTTGTTCTCAAGCGGGCGATCCCGCGCTCCTTAATTGCCTTACAAATTTAAGTATACACTTTTTAGTAAATAATTTCAAATCACTAATAATGACTTTGTTTTGACCAGCAAATTCAGAATAAATTAAAATCTGCCCCAGAAGTATGTGTGAGGGCGATTTTTGTTAGTTAAAAATTTTTGATTTTTTTTGAAAATATGGAAAAAAATGAGTGAATTTTCGAATGAAGATTTTTGATTATGCAATACATTAACAACCAAACACTTCCAATATCATGCAAAACAAAAAACATTCAAAATCAATAGATTAAGAAATTTATTTCGACATGTTAATTTCAGAAGTGTTTTGGGATTTTTTTCCTAATCTCAGTGTCTACAAAGTCAGCTTCCGTCGATGTATCGTTTGCATTTGAATCGAGAAGCGGGCAAAATAATCCAAACCTCGACCTAGTCTTGATTCAATGATACTCTCTTATGTCCCGTTAAGCGAACGCCTCCGACCGTCCCGATTGCAAGACATCGCTGGCCAAGATCACTTAGTCGGCGCGAACGGCTATATCTCCCGCATCATTCAAAGCGGCCGCCCCCTTTCGCTTCTCCTCTTCGGACCTCCCGGGTGCGGGAAGACGACGATCGCACGGCTTTACGCTGCCGGATTCGGGCTGCCGTTCGTCATTTTGAGCGCAGTATTCAACAGCACCGCGGAGTTGAAAAAAATCTTAAAAGAAGGGCAGGAAACGCCGCTCTTTTCTCGACAAACGCTCGTATTCGTCGACGAGATCCATCGCTTCAACCGAGCTCAACAGGATATCTTCCTTCCCTTTCTCGAAGATGGCAGCCTTGTACTCATCGGCGCTACGACCGAGAATCCTTCTTTCGCTCTGAATAACGCGCTTCTTTCTCGTCTTAGAATTTTAACTCTTAATCATTTAATGCCAGATTCCCTTGAGCGGATTTTGAGTCGTTACGAAGAGTCAATCCGCCCTCTTCATTTGGATCCTCAAGCCCGCGCCTATCTGATCGCACAGTCACAAGGCGATGGCCGGCATTTATTGAATCTGATTGAGACGATCGACCGCCTTCCACAGCAAGGTCAGCTCGACATCGATTCTCTTTCGTCCCTTATCCAAAAAAAACCGGCTCTCTATGACAAAGACCAAGAGGGGCATTACAATTTGATTTCAGCTCTTCACAAATCGGTCAGAGGGTCTGATCCCGACGCCGCCCTCTATTGGTTTGCGAGGATCTTGGAAGGAGGCGAAGATCCTCTCTTCATCGCCCGGCGTCTCATTCGCATGGCATCCGAAGACGTGGGCCTTGCCGAGCCCTCAGCGCTCGGCCTGACCTTGGCCGCGTACGATGCTTACCGCCGCTTAGGATCGCCTGAAGGAGAGCTTGCTCTTGCCCAAGCTGTCCTTTATCTTGCTTTGAGCCCCAAAAGCAATGCCTCTTATACCGCTTACGGCAAAGCCCGAGAAACCGCCTCTGAAACGGGGCATCTCTCCCCTCCTAAGCATATTTTAAATGCGCCGACCTCCCTGATGAAAGAAATGGGGTATGGAAAAGGGTATATCTATGATCCGGACACCCCCGATGGATTTTCTGGCCAGGATTACTTCCCCGAAGAGTTGGGGCGCCGCTCCTTTTATACTCCGGTAGAACGGGGGTTTGAACGGGAGATGAAAAAGCGTTGCGACTATTTCGAGAAGCTTAGAACCCGTCTTTAACAGGTTCTAGAGATCGTTAACAGACTACGCCTTGCCTCCAATCCCACCCGTCCTATATAGTGTACGCCATAGCATAGCCAGGCATAACCCAAAGAATTGAGTCTCCGAATGTTGGAATTAACCTCTGTTCGTAAAAACAAGGTCGTCCTTGCCGATTACAATTGCCGGCAAGATATCGACAACAGAATGCTGATGGCCGACTGCTCCTCCTTCGATCTCGAAGTCTTGGAAGAAATCCTCTTCAATCCTCTTAAGATCCCGTTGAAAAAATTGATCCGCAGCATGGGCTGCTCAGAAGAGGATCTACACCAAATTTTAAAAAAACTTTCCCAAACCGGGCTTCTCTCCATACAGGACGATTTCATCGTTGTCGATAAGGAGCTTCGAAAATATTTCGAGTTCCAAATCATCCGTTTCGATCCCGACTTCAAACCGGACATGGAGTTTCTTGCCGGCCTTTTGCGCAAAGTTCCGATCCATCATCTGCCCGCATGGTATTCAATTCCGCGCACCTCCAATAACATTTTCGAATCGATCGTAGAAAAATACCTTCTTACCCCCCAAATTTTCCAACGCTACCTTCTCGACCTCCATTTTGGGGATTCCACGATCCATGGAATCATCTCCGATCTTTTCATGGCTCCTGATTTCAAGCTTTATTCAAGCGACGTAATTGGAAAATACAACTTGTCGCGCAGCAATTTCGAAGAAATGATGCTTCTGCTGGAATTCAACTTTATCGGCTGCGTCTCATATGAAAAAGAAGACGACCATTGGATCGAAATCATCACCCCCTATTATGAATGGCACCAGTATCTCCGCTTCTTGAAATCCACCGAATCTCCCCGGTACAAATTAGACGACGGCATCGAACGAACTCGGGACAGCGATTTCGCTTTCGTAGAAGACATGAGCGCGCTTCTTTCCCTTTCTTTAAAAAAGCCGCTCCCCCTCCATTCTTGGGAACCGGGAACCCCTCTGCCTCGTAAAATCACTTTGGATCTTGCCTCCCATTGCTGCCTAGACACCGGTTCCGAAAAAGCGCTGGACTTCGCCGCTCACTATCTCGCGGCGGTGATTCAAAAGCTCCTTCTCATAGAACTTGCCTCCACGAATGGACAGAAACTGGGGCCTTTGGACGGCGCTCGCGCCTGGCTCGGCATGAATCAGGAAAATAAAGCCCTCCATCTTTATCGGCATAATAAAAACCGGATCTTGAATTGCGCGCTCTCGCCGCAAATCGCTACAGAGAGGAACATTCGGGAATCCGAAAGATCGCTCAAGAGGATCCTCCACGGGGATTGGGTCCTTTTCGATGACTTCTTCAAAGGAATTTCGATCGCTTTGAGCGAACATTCGGTCCTGATGTTAAAGCGGACAGGCAAACATTGGAAATATTCCCTCCCCGTATATAGCGATCATGAAAAAAGTCTCGTGAAAGCCACGATCTTCGAATGGCTTTTCGAAACCGGGATGGTCGTCACAGGCGTCTATCGAGGGCAGGACTGCTTTGCGGTTACCCCATTCGGTCGGTTCTACTTCGAAGAATAAGAGGGCTGTAACAGTCGGTTTCGGTCGATTTTGGGGTTCTTATGCTCGGACAGGCGTTTTCTTTTTCAGATATCCCAAGGGTTGCGATCTTAGCATTTTTGGAAATCCTGCTGTCCGCCGACAATGCGATCGTCCTAGGACTCATCTCGAGCCGGCTCCCACAGCGCCTTCGCAACCGCGCCCTTTATATCGGATTCCTGTCTGCCTGGATATTCCGGTTGGCGGGAATCCTGAGCGTCGCATTTCTCCTCAAACATGTTTGGATCCAGCTTGCAGGAGGCCTCTATCTCCTCTATCTTTCCGTTCATCATTTCATCAAAACCAGGAATAGAGATCCCCTGCTCCCTCACACTAAGACAAATTTTTGGAAAACGGTTCTGATGATCGAACTGTTCGATCTGGCATTCGCCATCGATTCGGTCATCGCTGGCGTCGCTTTTATCGGCCCTTCAACAAACCATCAGAGGTTCCATCCTAAGCTTTGGATCGTCTATATAGGCGGGATGATCGGCGTTTTCGCGATCCGGTACGCAGCCCGTTTCTTCAGTACTTTGATTCATCGCTTCCCGCGACTTGAAACTTCGGCATACGGGATGATCGGGTGGATCGGCTTGAAACTTGGCTTCCAGTCTTTGTCCTTGACTTTTCCCTATTACGAACTGATTTTTTGGGGCGTGCTGGCGATCCTGTTTTTGATTGGGCTTACGAAAAGGAAAAGCAGCAATGTCTAAACCGTCGAACGAGCTCGTCTCCAACCGGAGAGCTTTCCACGATTACGAGATCCTCGATACCTATGAAGCTGGCATCATCCTCCTGGGCACCGAGATCAAGTCGCTGCGCAATCACGGCGGCTCGCTTCAAGACGCCTATGTTGATGTCAGGGGAAATGCCCTTTGGCTTCTCAACGCGAGCATCGCGCCTTATAATTACGGCAATATCCACAACCACGAAGAAAGACGCCCTCGCAAGCTCCTGATGCACAAAAACGAAATCGAAAAACTCCGCAAGCAAGTCGCGGAAAAAGGGCTTACCCTCATCCCTCTCGCCATCTTCCTGAATAAAAAAGGAATAGCGAAGGTGCGCGTCGCCATCGCCAAAGGAAAAAAAGCTTACGACAAGCGGGCGGCGCTCAAAGAACGGGAGTCGAAACGGGCGATGCAGCGCGGCGGCGAAGACTGAGAAAAAATCTGAAAGTCGACAGAATCCAGTTTTAAAACAGCTTCGGAGCTTGACATAGGGTCTCGGGATATTCTATTTTTATCGGATATGTGAGGGAACCATGAAAGCGGTTATTGCAAAAGTCGATCTCGTCAATGTCATCGCCAAAATTCAGAATGTCGTGCCGAGCAAGCCCGCTATCCCCATCCTCGCCAACGTCCTGCTCGAAGCGATCGATGACCAACTCGTTGTCAGCGCGACCGACTTGACCGTGAGCATGCGCTACTATGTCGATGCGAAAGTCATCGAAGAAGGTTCGATCGCCCTTCCTGCACGAAGATTCTTCCAGCTCATCCGCGAACTGACCGCTCCACAGATCAAAATCAGTGCGCAAACGAATGAAGCGGCTGAAATCACAACCGGTACTTCTGTTTTCAAGATCAACGGGATGAACAAAAGCGAGTTCCCTCAGCTTCCCGACCTTGCCGGCGCTCCTGAAATCGCTTTTAGCAAAGCTGTATTGAAAGAGATGTTTTCTAAAACCCTATTTGCAGCAGCGCGCGAAGACAGCCGTTTTACCCTCAATGGCGTCCAACTCCAGATCGCCCAGCAAAAAGCCACGTTTATCGGAACCGATGGCAAGAGGCTCTCCAAAATTTCCACATCCGTCGCCATCGACCCTTCTTTGCAAGGTTCCTACGTCATCCCGCTCAAAGCGGTTGAAGAGATCATCAAGACGTTGGACGAATCGGATGCGCCGGTCGCTCTGACTCTAGCCTACGATAAAGTAGCCCTTGAAGCCGGTCCTCTTACCATCATCTCAAAACTCCTCGCCGGGCAATACCCCGACGTGGACCGCGTCATCCCCGAAAAAGTAGCGCACCGATTTTCTATGCACAGAGAGGAACTAATGGCGCTCCTCCGCCAAGTCTCCCTTTTCACTTCCGATACGAGCAACTCGGTCCGATTCGCTTTCGAAACAGGCCAGCTCCACTTGATGGCCGTGAGCCATGAGATCGGCGAAGGCCGCGTGAGCATGCCGGTCGATTACTCCGGTCCAAAAATCGACATCGCCTTCAATCCCTTCTTCTTTCTCGATATCCTTCGCCACAGCAAGGACGAAACGATCTCGTTCGGACTGAATGACGCCCATAATCCCGGCATTGTCACCGATTCCACCAACGCCCTTTTCGTCATCATGCCGATGCGCCTCAACGATAGCCCAGCTCCGCGAGAAGCCGCAGCAGCGAATGCTACAACTTAAAACACGAACCCCGGTCTTAGGACCGGTTCTTAAACAGCTCTATCTGCGCAATTTCCGCAATTTCAAAGAGACGGAAATTCGGTTCTCTCCGGGCCTCAACATCATTTGGGGAGACAACGCGCAAGGCAAGACGAATCTTCTCGAAGCGATTTCTCTCCTTGCCATGGGCCGCTCCTTCCGCAGCCAGCATCTTGCCGAACTGATCCGTGAGAGCGAATCATTCTTTTACATTGAAGCCATCATTGACCAAAACACCATCTCCCAATCGGTGAAAATCTCGTTCGACGGTCAGAATAAGCGGCTCCAGATCAATGCAAGTACCCATAGCTCGTTTTATCCTCTATTGGGAACCCTCCCTCTCGTTCTCCATACGCCAGGCGATTCCGAATTGATCGGCGGCTCTCCTACCGAAAGGCGGCGATTCCTCAATCTCCATCTCGCCCAAAGCGATCCTCTCTATGTCCATCACTTCTCCCGTTTTTGGCGCGCCATGAAACAGCGCAACTGCCTCCTTCGCGCAAGCCTTACTGAGCCGATCGAATGCTGGGAAGCTGAAATGGCCCATTCCGCCGCATATCTCTACAAAATGAGAAAGTGTTTGGTCGAAGAACTCCAGTCTCCTCTTTTGGATCATGGCCGTAGCCTCTCTGAAACGGAACTCCACACACTCCGCTACCATCCTTCATACCCGGATCATTATCTCCAACAGCTCGAAAAAAACCGAAGAAGAGACAAAGAATTGGGCTTGACAACAGTCGGCCCGCATCGAGACGACCTCTCTTTTTGGATCGGAAGCAAAGCGGCCAAGACTTTCGCCAGCGAAGGGCAAAAAAAGACCGCCATCGCTTCCCTTCGCCTCGCCGAATGGGACTGCTTGGCCGCCCGCCTCTCGTGCACCCCTCTCATGGCGATCGACGATCTAGGTCTTGCTCTAGACAGCGCCAGGCAGACTCATTTTCAAAATAGCCTCGATAAATTAGGACAGGTCTTCATCACGACCCCCTCTCTTCCTCTGCATCCCGGAGCAAGATGCTGCATTCACATACGCAACGGCAACGCCGAGTGTTAGAAATTACTTGCTTGCTTCAAATGGGATCAGAACATAAGATCTTCCGGCAAAAGATTTAATTTCTGAAAATCGGGAATCAGATGAATGCTACTCTTACGCTATCCAATATTTGCGAACAGTTCAATATTCTCGAGACGCCCACACGGCAGGTCAGCGACTATCTCGCGCAGCATCCGATGGTGTACAAGGCTGCGTTGGTCGCCAACCATCTTTTCCGCGCTATTTCGATGGCTGCGGTTACAGCTTGCCTGATGTTTTCAATCCCGGTGAATCTGGCCATCTGTTTTGCAGGATCGCTCTTCTACCGCCTCACAGTAGAGACAAATTGCGCCTATAAATTTGCGATGCCGGCTTTTGCGGGATCGGTAGCAATGCCGATCGCGGCAAAAGCGTTGCAAAGTGTGATCAGCGGCGTTGCATTTGCCTCTATGAGGGCATTTGCCAACGCCAGTCTTTCTCTTCTGCCGCTCGCTGCATATCTCACTTATATTGTGGTGACGGTGAATGATGATGTGGACCGCCGCTGCGGTTTAAAAGCTTAGAGATTAGAGGTAGTTGCATCGAGTAGGGGGGAGCCTTTATAGGCTAAGCGACCATGTAATGGAGAGACTGGGCCAACGTTCGCTGGAGTTGTCAGATTTGATGTTTGTGTTGCTAAATGGAGTCCATGAAGAAAAAATGACTCAATTCGACACCAAAAAGCAAGCATGGAAGTATGCGATTAGGGGCAAAACTCTTGAAGGAGTCGAATTAAGGACTGTCGTTTCTTTTGACGGACATATGATTGTCATAACAGTAATTCGATTAGTTAAGGTTAGGAGGAGAAATGGAAAATAAAAAAACAAAAACATTTATTTTCAAAGGACTTGGTTTCCCAATAAAACTCATTGATGTCTCAATGAAGAAAATGGCTGGTGAATGGGTAGTGGACCTTGATATGAATAAATTCCAACTTTTCGTTCTCAAATTTTTGATTAGCAAAACATCCCCCCTTACTAAAGATGAGCTTAGATTCATTAGGAAGTATTTATTGATGACAACCGTTGAATTCGGAAGTCTATTTGACATGACGCATACTGCTGTTTCTCAATGGGAAAACGGAAGAAGAAATATTAGCCCGACACTTGAGTTATATATTCGCTTGTACGTTCTAGATCATCTTCGGGTCAAGGACGGGGAATTCAGGGCACTTTTCAGGGAATTAAGCCTAGAAAAGTTATCCGAGAAGCCAACTGGTAAAATCCACACACTCGCAGTTGATGCAACAACAGAAGATTTGAAAATCGCACTTTAAGAAAATCGCCAGATTTGCCCTACAATCGATCACCATCACCTCGGTAATGGGGGGTTGGCAGCCATCAGAACGGATAGGGCAAATTAATAGGCTAGAACGAGTCTATTCTAGATCATCCAGATGTTGAGTTTCAGCTTTGATTACAACCATCATAGCGACCCACTTCAGTCCGAAGCACCTGACAACAAACCCGCGACTGGATCGGACGGCGTCCCTATAGCACCCCTTATTCTTGATTTTTTCTCCGCTTCGACGTTCCACATGATCATCGAGCGCAACGACAAGTTCTGTAATTCCCAATGCTGTGATGATTTGCAAAAGCAATATCTTGGCCCCTTCCAACGCATCCCATTGATCACGGTTGAGAACGCGGTGATACTTTGCAAAGGCCTGTTCTCCCTGCAATCCCATTACCTTGAGGGCACCGCAAACAGGCCTCCACTCCCTTTGGAATATAATATCGCCAGACTGAACTGAGCCATCGGCTCTCCTTGATTAGCCGCAAGACGTAACCATTTCACAGCCTCTTTGTCCGACTTCTCGAGTCCGCCAAGACCTTTTCCAGTTTTGCAACATGGGAGGTGTATTTGCGCATCTGGGGCTAGATCAGCAAAATCCTGGGCTTTAACATCTGATTCATGATAGACATGTCTATTTTTGAAAAATAGGCGATGAACCCAATGCTTTTTTCCGAACGCTACCTCATTGGAGTTTCCATGAGCATTGACCATTAATAACTTTGGACTTTTCCCTGTTGTTCGGGCAATTTCTCGAATTTTTGGACCCACCAAATGTCCGGCATCAATACTTCTTAGAGCTATTTGATGGGTTTTTGCTATCGGATTGTCGTTTTTTTGTCCGACTGCCAGAGAATAGAAATCTTGAGAGTTCCTGAGCTTTCGTATAAGATTTTCGAGAGTAGCCAAAAATGCGAAACGACTTTAGCGATTACATTATTTTTGCAGACGAAAGTGGTGATCACGGCATAGCTTCGATCAATCCTGAAAATCCTGTCTTTGTGCTCGTTTTTTGTATTTTTAGAAAAACTGATTATATTTCGATCGTCAAACAAGCTGTTGCAAAGCTCAAAATCGATTTCTGGGGGCACGATCTTGTAGTGCTCCATAATCACGAAATTCGGAAATCAGCAGGAGAATTCGTTTTTCTTTTCGATGAAGAAATACGGAGGGTCTTTCTACACTCTCTTAACGAACTGATTAGAACCATTCCATTTTCTATAGCAGCAACTGCGATTGACAAACGGTATCTTCATGACAATCCAAATTCAAGCAACCCCTACTTATTGGCTTTGGGCTCATGCATAGAGCAGACTCTAGACTTTTTGGAAATGAAGCAGCAACTTCAACAGATAACTCACATCATTGTTGAAAGTCGCGGCAAACCAGAAGATCGGGATCTTGGATTAGCATTTGATCAAACCACAGCCCGCATGCTACCTGAACGCTATCCATTGGCTCTCCGATTTGCTAATAAGCAAACCAATAGCAGCGGCCTTCAAATTGCAGACTTGGTAGCTCATCCTATTGCGAGGCATATAGTAAAAAAAGATCAGCCGAACAAAGCCTTTGATATTGTAAGGGAAAAATTACTAGGTTATCCAGCATACGAAGAAGTTGGCCTGAAGTGCCAACCCTTAGAAAGCGAAAAGCCCCGGCTTACGCCGAGGCAGGACGCCGATCGGGAACTCCCGATCCATTTATAAAACCCATTCTACTTGGCTATACGAAAAAGATCAAGGCCATCTATCAGCCGAGATCGTTGGGAAACCGGAGAAGGGATGCCGCAAAAACTCAAACCAGTCTGTCCCTTGAATATTCTCTATCTGATTGATGACGATCTCTGTTGGCATTGTTCAATAGAGCCATTTTTTACAGATCCAACATTTTTAGATAAGCTTCAGCAAGGGGAAACGGTTCGGCCTTTCCTTTTGTCCGTTTCGCGCTGAAGTGGAAAAGGATCTTGGTAGCCAGCATTTTTCCGAGCTGAACCCCTTCCTGATCGAAAGAGTTGATATTCCAGATAAATCCCTGAAACGCCACCTTGTGCTCGTAGTATGCGAGTAGGGCTCCCAGAGTAAACGGATCGAGCCTTTCAGCCATGAGGATCCGGCTTGGTCGGTTCCCGATAAACTGCTTATTCGGATTGTCGTTTTTTTGTCCGACTGCCAGCGCGATCGACTGGGCAAAAAGATTAGAGAGAAGCTTTTCTTGCGAGGTCGTATTCTGGATTTCATAGTCGTAAGGATGCTGGCTTTTTTTGAATCCCATGAATTCGACCGGCACAACGTCAGTCCCTTGATGGATGAGCTGGTAAAACGAGTGCTGGCCGTTCGTCCCCGGCTCGCCCCAGATGACAGGGCCGGTCGAAAATTGACAGAGGCGCCCCGATTTATCGATATGCTTTCCATTCGATTCCATATCAAGCTGCTGCAAGTGAGCCGGAAACCGGAGGAGCGCTTGGGAATAAGGGATCACTGCGACGGTGCGAAGGCGGAGGAAATTGCGATTCCAGATACCGAGAAGAGCTGAAAGAAGCGGTAGGTTGACTCGGGCCGATGCAGTCAAAGCATGCAAATCCATCGCATGAGCGCCCCGCAGGATCTCCTTGAACCCATGGAATCCAAGGCAAAAGCCGAGAGAGATAGCGCCTACCATTGAGGTGGCCGAATAGCGCCCTCCAACAAAATCCCAGATGTAAAACGATGCAAGATAACGAGACGGATCGTCCATCGGACTTTTTTCTCCGGTCACGGCGACAAAATGCTCTTTCGGATCAAGCCCCATCTTTTTGATCCGAACTCGGACAAACTCTTCATTAGTCAGCGTTTCGAGGGTCGTTCCTGATTTCGAGACAACTACGACGAGGGTCTTCTTCAAATCGACCGCATTCAAGACGCTGCTCGCATCGTCGGGATCGACATTCGAGATGAAATGGACGCGGCATCCCGGACGCCAAAACGCTTGCAAGGCTATGCAAAGAGCCCTGGGTCCCAGATCAGAACCCCCGATGCCGATTTGGATCAGGTCGGTGAATTTTCCCTCATGCTTTTCTAAAAAACGTTCGAGTTTCTTGAGTTCCAACGCTGCTTTTTCTGCCGCCTCCACTGCGGGCGCTGCCGTTTGGCGGTCGGAAAATTGGTCGCGCATAGCAGTGTGAAGAACAGCGCGATTTTCGCTTTCGCACCCTTCGATCCGGTTGAGTACCTCGCCCGCCTGCATCCGTCGCATTTTCTCAAGAGCATGCGACTCATCAGCCAATGCATAGAGATCGTCTAGAATATCGGATGATACCCGCTCGGTAGCGTAGTATAAGTCGAACCCGACTCCCTTCAGCACCATGCTCTCGATCCTTTCGGCCGTCAATTCTACTGAGAGATCGATCGGTTTCTGAGCTTCGAGTCTTTTGAAAGCAGCCGTATTTGTAAACATCGCTCTACCATCCTTCCTTTTTTCTACCATGACAAAAAATTTTTCCCTTGGCAAGCCCTTGGCTAAAATTGATCGAATCGGTAATCTATCAGTCTTTATTCAACGGGGTATAGCGCAGTTTGGCTAGCGCGACTGGTTTGGGACCAGTAGGCCGGGGGTTCAAATCCCTCTGCCCCGAAATTCTTCTCCTGAAATCTCATTCGGCAATCCTAAAGGCTCCCCTTCCACGATCACCAATCCTCCTGCAGCGCAAAATCCCATGAGTTTCCGTTTTCCTTGAGCCGATGTCGCTTCCGACACAACATACAGCCGGTCCACGCCTTCCCACGATTCGGTCAAAAATGCCTCTTCGATCACCCGATAAGGTTCTTTCAGGAGGGCAAATAACCGGTCGAGTTTGGCAAGCGCATCGCCGCTGCAAAGAGCCTCTTCCGGCATACAGACCGCCAAGCTTGCCGCCGACTCCTCCGTCACAACATGAAAATGTTCAAACCGCTCTCTAGAGCGAAGCTGTCTTTTTTCGGCTGCCGACCCGCATCCCCTGGTATCGAGATAGAGGGAGAGCGGCAACTCGTCCGGCAAGGCATGGGCGAGCATCTGGAAATAATGGGCGAAGGCATCGGCGCAAAATAAGCGGCGCAAGTGGGGCTCGGGAGCTGCCGGGCGCATCTCTTTCCAAGCACGCCAATTTTCCTCTTGGCCGCCGCTCCACAGGAAAAAAGAGGCGAAATCGGCCGATCCCCGATAGAGGATGGCACTCGAGGTCCTATCGGCATATAGAGGCCAGAGTTCTTTCGTAAAACGGGAAAGCGCCAGCCTCAAAGAGGAAAAATGGAGCTCGTCATCGATGGGAAAATAGGGGTCGTTCAGCCCCAGGTCGAACTCCCATTCGATTTTTTCCAAGGGGTCGATCGAATCCAATATCGGCTTCCAATCGAGATCATCGGTCGAACGGCCAGGCAAAATTTTAGAGGGTGTTAGCATTTTAGTCATAAGCTATAGGGGATAAAATGGATCTTTCGGCCCTTTTTCTTCCAAAGATCGGCGAAATAAGAAGTTCCATAGTCGGGCCAATCGAGCGCATAGTAAGGCGGCGGCAGGCGGGGGCGCCAAATGGAGCAAGCGTCCAGTTCGCGCAGGACCTGGCCGGCGTAGGTCTCATCGTCTGTCACGAAAGTCGCGAGAGCGCCGGGAAGCGAAACTTCCGCCATTTGCGTTAAGAAACGAGCCTGGATCAGCCGATGCTTCGCATGGCGCAATTTCGGCCATGGGTCAGGAAAATTGACAAAGATCTCGGTAAGGCTCCGCTTCGGGATATAGAAACGGATCAGATCGTTCGCATCACCGCACATAATGTATAAATTCGACAGATTTTCCCGGTGCATCCGCAACCAAGTCTTCCTGGAGCGGTCGAAACGGATATCTACTGCCACCCAATTGATCAGCGGGTAATTCTTGGCTCTTTCGCAGATCCACTGGCCATTGCCGCTGCAACATTCGAGGACGACCGGCTGGTCATTGCCGAAAATAGAGGGATCGGTCCAAGGAACCGCGGTCCATGCATCATGCCGATCGTAATGATTCGGGACATAAAGAAAGCGTTCCAATAATACGGGACGCCTCTCTTTCCAAATAAAAGGGATTCTTAAATCGCTAGCTTTTTTCACGGAAGGAATCGGATTCTGTTGCATGCGGAATATTATAACGCTTGCGCCAATGTTTGGCGAGTTGGTAGAGTCATTTTGGAGGTTCCACGATGAGATATTTCACTCTGGTTTTTCTTATACTCCCTTTTGCTATCTGGCCGGATGCCTTGCCCCTTTCCCCTCCTCAGTTGATCGATATTAAGAAAATTTTTACTTCATCTCCTTTTATTTATAGCGTTTTGGGACTCATGTCGATCGGCTCGATGGTCATTTGGCTCTATACCTTAGCTACTTTCCGGACCAAAGACATCATGCCCGAACCTTACCTAGCCACTTTGCGCGGTCTTTTGGAAGCTCGAGAGTGGACTCTGGCCAAAGAAGCGTGCTCCAAACAGCCAAATCTTCTTTCCTCTATCGTCAAAGCAGGACTGATCACTCGGGAGCTAGGGCCCTCGGTCATGATCGACGCCATGAAAGCCGAAGGCAAGCGAGCCTCCACTCCCTTTTGGCAGCGCCTTGCTCTCCTCAACGACATCGCCATCGTCGCTCCGATGCTAGGGCTTTTAGGAACTGTGATCGGGATGTTTTACGCCTTTTACGATGTCAACCGCTCGGTTGAGAGCATCAACGCTCTTTTTGACGGTCTCGGCATCGCCGTAGGGACGACGGTCGCCGGACTGATCGTCGCCATCCTTTCGATGATCTTTTCCACGACCCTTAAATTCCGCCTTGTCAAAACCCTCAGCCATGTCGAAAACGAAGCTGTCACTCTCAGCGCGCTTATCCCGAGGCCCTAATAAGTGGAACTGATTCCTCACGACGAGATCCGGCCCGGACACCATTTCAACTTTGCCCCGATGATCGATTTTCTCTTTCTCATGCTTTCCCTGTTCGCGACCTTGGCCATCTCTCGAGCAGCCCTCTATGACTCTGAGATTAGCCTGGCCGAACTCAAGCCTGAAAAGGAAAAAGGCCCCTTGCGACCTAAAAAAGAAATGCAGCAGATCCATTTGAGCATCGGCCGAAGCGGATCTTATAAATGGCTGACCGAATTCCAGGAATATCCGATGGAGAATATCGGAGCGATCCAGGAAGAGCTGTCCCGGCAATACCAGATCGGGGCGCTTGCCAAAAACAAAGCCAAGACCGAGATCCTCCTCCACATCGACAAGAGCGCTCCATGGGAATCGATCGCTAAAGCGATCTTCGGAATCCGCGAGCTCGGCTTCGATGTCCACCCCGTCTATGAGCCGCTAGATAAAAACCCGATCGCACGATGAAAGACCATTTCCTCACCTTGCTCCGCCGGCGTGAAACGGATACAGCTGGCTTCCGATTTGCCGCCCACCGCCTCGCCTCTCTTATCGCTCAAGAAATCGCCGATGAGTTGCCTCTCAAAGCAGAAAAAATCCACACACCGATGGGCGAAACGACAGGCGCCTCGTTCGACAAAGAAGTCGTGCTAATTCCGATCCTTAGAGCCGGGCTCGCCTTTCTTCCGGCTTTCTTAGCCCTGTTCAAAAATGCCTCCATCGGTTTTCTCGGCATACGGCGAAGCGAAAAAGATGCCCATCCTCATCTATATTACCAAAACCTTCCAGAGATACGCTCAGACGCCTACGTTTTCCTCCTCGACCCCATGCTCGCCACTGGGGGAACGGCGAATCTAGCGCTTGAAACGCTCGCTGAAAAAGGCGTCTCCCCCGCCATGACGTTTCTTGCGAACTTTATCTCGTCTCAAGCCGGAATAGAATCGGTCCAGTCGCGCCGTCCCCGCTTAAAAATCCACACGGCGGCTGTCGATCCTCATCTCGATTCCAAGAAAGTTATTGTCCCCGGCCTCGGCGACTTCGGAAACCGCTATTTCGGCACTTGATCGAAAGGAACTTCCAACAGTAGACTAATAGGCTCGCGCAACACCTATGCCCAGGTGGTGAAATTGGTAGACACACAAGATTTAGGTTCTTGTACCGTAACTGGTGTGCAGGTTCGAGTCCTGTCCTGGGCACATCCCCGGAGACATTTTCAGAAATGACGATGTCTCCATTTTTTACGCTTTCTAATGCCCTCTTAATGGAAGTTCATCTCGAAGCTTTTCCTTAGCGCAAAGATGCGTATTTGTTTCCAGTCGTTTGGTTAGGATTTTCTGCACTTTCAAGAATAGATCTTCAGGAACGATAGCTTCATAGACTCCAGTGACAAAACGAGCTTCTTCGTTCTCCGTTTCTGGAACATAGATCTTTCCCATGTAAACTGGGTTTCTCAGCATCTGCCCGAATTGACTGCGCTGCAATTTTAGCCCATTTTTCCACGATGCCTTTCTAACATCTTCAATAGGAAAAGCGCCTGTTGCAAAGACTTCAAATGCTTCCTTCACTAAAGGTGCTAATTCGCTGGGAATCAACAAGGGTGTTTTTTGGCTGCTTCGATCCTCAGTGATTTGCGTAATCAGCATGAACCAATGCGTTCATGACCGCTTCACGAAGCAGCATTGGTGAATATTATGGGATTTCTTCACGTCTAATTTCCTACTGCTGCAAATAGCTGTTTCGCTAGCTCAAAGTCAAAATCATTAAGAGAAAATTTACAATCAGGAAGCTGGTCAAAGGATGTGTGTTCTTTTAAGCGGCGTATCTCGGCGATAATATGTGCATCAGCTAAACGATTCGTTGAACCGAGTCGTATGAAGGTTCCCTCGATTTCTCCTTTGGATTTTAGGTGGTAAAGACCTGGGCTGTAGGGAACGGTGACAATTAAAAGATCACGCCCTCTCCAAGAGCAAAATTGCAGATTGGGGACAAGCAAAGGTGTGACTGAATCTGCAATGGCGTTAGCAATCTTTTCTTCTTCTTGCAGAACATTTGATAGACCCACAACCTCTTTTGTTTCATTCTTAATACCCAGAAGCAGCACCCCTCCAGCCGTATTAGCAAAGGCAATCACGGTTTGGACAATTTTTTGCAATGATTGGGTATTTTCTTTGAACTCAAGTGTTTTTCCTTCGTTTTTTGAAAGAAGCTGCTCTAACATAAACGGCCTCTCTATTAAGACTTAACATGGAAATTAACATAGAAATACATGAAAGCCAAGATTTTCTATGTCTTTGTTGCTGATTGCACCGCAATAGTGTTTTTTACCCAGTAACGGTGCAATATTTATACGTAAGCATTTCTCTTGCAGGTAGTTATGTCAGGAGTAAAAAAAAGCATTTCGGTGCAATTCAAAGTGAGCAAGGACCATTTTGTTGAGGTCAACAAAATGGTCATGAGGTGTATTTCGCGATTTCTTTGGCAATTTCATGAACGAGTGTAGCGGCACCGATATGGCGGCAAAGCGGATAACCTTGACCAGCCCAAAGAGACATGAGATCGGGTCGATTTTTTTGTGCAGCAAGAGATCTCAGCCTATGCGTAATGAAATGCTGAATAGGATAAGGTGGGATTACATGACCTTCGAGTTTTTGTATAAATGGGTTAATGATTGCTCGGGCCGTTTTCCCTGTGAAGGCTTTCGTTAGAGCTGTTGCCATATGAGGTGTTTTTAGCAGGGCTTGTTTGTAGCTGGAGCTGGCACCGCTTTCAGTTGTAGTAAGAAAGGCTGTTCCGAGTTGTGCAGCAGAGGCACCTACCAAAAAAGTCGCTAATGCCGAGCAGCCATCCATAATCCCACCGGCAGCAATTAATGGAATCTTTACCTTCTTCCCTGTTAGAAGTAAAAGAGTCAATAGGCTGTAAAGAGGGTCGTGCGAAGAAAAATTCCCTCGATGTCCGCCAGCTTCTTGTCCTTGGCATACGATAGCATCTACTGCGATATTTGCAAGTGCCTCAGCTTCTTCGGGGGTAGTTGCTGTACCGAATATCAAAGAGTCCTGCATTTTGAAGCGCTTGATAAGGGAAGGGGATGGAATACCAAAAGTGAAACTGAAAATAGGAACTTGCTCTTCAAGAATGACTTGTACCTGATCGTCGAAAGATGGAGGAGTGAGGGCTATAGTATCAAGAGGCACGTCAGACAGTTCGTGCCATAAAGGAAGCAAAAGTTTGTGAATCAGGGAGCTGTCGTATGTAGAATTGGAATGCTCAGGAATGAACAGATTGACGTTGAATGGTTTGCTGGTGAGTGACTTGATCTTTCTAATAGCTATACGAATTTCAGCGGGTTCCATGTAGCCTGCGCCTAACGAACCCAACGCTCCGGTATTAGAAACAGTGGCTACTAGTTCTGGCGTTGTAATACCTCCGGCCATTGGAGCTTGAATAATAGGAATATCTAAGCCAAAAAATTTACGAGTCATGTTTTAACTATTCAGCCATTCAAGTTGTCTTGGGAAAAAGTGGAGTTCTTTTTTAGCTTTTGCGTTTGATGCTCCTCGTAATTTTGTAGCATAGTACACAGCATCTGCACCGCTTATCCTAAGCCCTTCTTCCTCAGTTATGTTAGGGGGAGGCAAAGCGCCCAGATAATTTGCAAATGCCGGTAACCAACGTCGCATTTCCAATGGATAATTGTTAACAATATTGTACGCTCCTGGTTTGCATTCAAGTGCAGATGCAAGAGCCTTCGCAGCGTCTTCAATATGGACGAAATTCCAAATTCCTTGTCCTTTACCAATGATGGGGAATTTTTGTTTACAGATTTGTTCCGCTACATCCCCTCCTGGATAGAACCAAGTACCTGGTCCATAAAAAAATCCAAACCGTAAAGCGACTCCTTCGATTTTTTTAGATTGCAATACGCGTTTTTCTATTTCGGCATAGACTCGAGTCCCTGAAGCAATTCCAGGGCTAGCTTCAAATGCAAAAGGAATATGTTCATCAGCTAATCCTGATCCAGGCGCGTACCAGAAAGCTGTTGATTGTGCTATATAACGTTTTGCTCCATGCATTGCTGCGGCTGTTTGTAGATTGGACCCGCCTTCTAGGCGAAGCTTCGCATTCATTTCAGCAGATTTACGCATGGATTCAGGGGTATATTCTTTAGGCAATCGAGTTAGCATATCAATTACAACATCTGGCTGGATATTTCCAATCGATGCAAAAACAGATTCACGTTCGAGAACATCTAAAATCAATGATTTTGCACCTTTGGCTTCAATTATTTGGGCTCGTTCTTTGGATTGAGTAATTCCATATACATCATGCTTATGAGAGACTAAAAGATCGACAAGTGGTTGACCGATAGCACCCGATGCTCCAGCAATCAGAATTTTCATGAAGAGATCCTCTCAGATTTAGGGTGCCATTCATAAGGAACGGCTGTCATCCGATATTCTTTTAACCACACGATTTTACCATTTTCTATCTTTGCAATAGTTATTCCATTAAATTCTTCTTTTCTTTCGTTTCCAATATAACTAAAATTCCATTCAAAACAGACTGTATGATCAAACGAATAAAATGAAATGAGATCCCATTTCTTAATTTTGTTAAATTTTGTCCAATCAGCGATCCATTTTTTCACGGTGCCTATTCCATGATAGACAGGTCCATGCGATTCGGTGATCACACAGTTTTCGGATAAGGAGTTGAGTATTTTTATCTCATTACCCGTTTTCCATCCGTCTATGTAATTTTGTATTATGGTTTTCTTTTCCACGGCTATCGACCTAACTCCAGTCAAGAAATGTAGTTAAATTTCTCTTCTATCACAGAATCTAATACTTGATCAAACTTCGAATTGTATATTTCTCCCTGCACCCCCTAAAGAGGGAGTTCTATTACGTAGAAGGGAGATAAGATTTGATGAGTTCTCTCTGTTAAGAGGCATTTTTGACCAGTCTATCGCTCTTTTCCCACTGGTTTGTGAGGTAGGGCTTGACTTTGATAAAGGGCTCAAGTTCATAAAGTTGCTTTATTCCCTCGAGAAATTGGTTCGAGAACGCTCCGGTGCTGGGCAAAAAATTCGAAGAATTTTGCGGAATCCAACATGTGTTTAAATCGAATTAGATCCCTACTTTCCATAAAGCACTTGTGCCTTAGATAAGACTTCATCGCGGAAATAGCGACTCAAGCCGTTTGGGGTTTTTAGATCGACCTCTCTTCCTACAATTGCGCTTAACTCCTCTTGTATATCAAAAATGCCAAACAACCCAGGAACATGCTTTTTCTCAAACTTCACGAGAATATCTACATCGCTTGATGCAGAAAAATGAGAAGTCAAAATCGATCCAAATACAGCGAGATAGGTAATATGGTGCTTTTTACAGCAGGCATCGATTTTTTTTTATTTATGTGAATCGGCAATTGAGTCATTAATGATCCTCTGGGTATGGATTGTACGCTACTTAGAAGTTTTTTAGAAGATTTTACCTGGACTTTGTCCATTTATCGGCGCTGCGCGCCTCTGGATATTTGACCTGCAGTAGAGTGAATTTTATGCAGGTGGGTTATTTAACCCACCTAAATAAAATTCATTCGCTGCGGGGCAAATAGCCCAGGCGCCCAGTGGCGAGAAATGGACAAAGTCCAGTTTACCCAGCATTTGTTTGCAGTCCAAGGAATACGATCTTGCTTTAGTGAAGTATCATCGAAACTTTTGAGTTTTTCCCAATCAACAGTTCTAATTAGGAGGGGTCAGATTGAAGGAGACCGGCTAGCCGCATGGCAAACTTTACAAGCCCCTATCATCGGAGGGATCTGTCTGGTGCTCTTTGTAGAAGTGACCTCGCGCACAATGGGATTTCTCATCGGAAAAGCTATTCCAAAATTGCAAGCCGATATCCGCATGGAGATGTTTGATCACGTACAGCTAGATTGAAAAGGCTGTTCTTGCTACAACTTTTCCTTCTTCTGAACTTTAAGGCTAAATCATGAACGGCTCCTTTCACACTCTCTTGCGAGAGAAGTTCGGGATGACGGCTTTCCGTCCAGGCCAACTCGAGGCAATGAAAGTGCTGATGGAACATAACAGCCTCCTCTGCATTCAACCAACAGGTTATGGCAAATCCCTTCTCTATCAACTCCCTTCCTGTGTTCTCGAAGGAATCACTCTGGTCATCTCTCCCCTTTTGGCCCTCATGCGCGATCAGATCGACCAACTCACACACCGATTTAAAATCGTCGCCGCTTCTATCAATAGCGACCAAACGGAAGAGGAAAATGAATTGGCGCGAAGAGCCGCCGCCGCTGGCGAAGTGCAAATCCTCTTTATCTCACCCGAACAGCTAGACCATATCGATCGCTTTCAATTCCTCTTGGGATTACCTCTCTCTCTTTTAGTGATCGATGAGGCCCATTGCATTTCAATTTGGGGACATGACTTTCGGCCGAGCTACAGACACATCCTCCAGTTTGCCCAAGCCATTAAAACCGTGCGCCCAACGCTCAAAATCCTCGGCCTTACAGCCACAGCCGATGGACGAGTAGAAAAGGACATCGCGGGACAGCTCTCTTCCGCTCAAGAGCCTATACGCGTATGGCGAGAACAGATGGATCGCCCCAATATCCATCTCTCCCTCTTGCCCGTAGTGGGAACCGCGGCTAAGCTCTCTCTTTGCAAAACTCTTTTGTCTAAGCTTGCTGACCACGGCCTCATCTACTGCGCCACCCGGGAAAATGCAGAACTCGTGGCCGAGTATTTGCAAAAAGAGGGCCTCGCCGTCATTGCTTATCACGCTGGGTTTGAATCGGAGGAAAAACGGAAAATCCAAGTGGCTTTTGGGCGCAATGCCTATAAGGCCATCGCAGCGACCACCGCTCTTGGCATGGGAATCGATAAAAAAGACCTCCGGTTCATCATCCACTTCGATATCCCAGGTTCCATCACCGCTTACTACCAGGAAGTGGGGCGCGCGGGGCGCGATGGTCTGAAAGCGGATGGAATCCTTTTCTACGACAAAGCTGATCGAAAAGTGCAAGACTACTTCATCGATTCGGCTTTGCCCTCAGAAGACGACTTTCAAGCGATTTTAAACGCGGTCCGCTCAAGCACAGAGCCTCTAAATCTCACATCCATTAAGCGAATCACCGGCCTTCACCCCACACGCGTTACGATCGTTCTCGCAGAACTGATTGACCAGCAGTTCTTAAAGAAAGAAAGCGCAAAAGGAACACAGGTATATAAAATGGGAGTGGCAAATCGGAGCCTTGATCTCAGCCGCTATACGACACAGCATCTCGTCAAAACCGAAGAATTGAATAAAATGATCTCCTATGCGGAACAAAGGAGTGATTGCCGGATGGCGCTCTTGCGACGCGCTCTTGGCGATGTTACAGCCACAAATTGTGGACGATGCGATGTGTGCCAAAAGCAAATGACGCCCGAAACCTCCGGTGACTGTGCCGCTCTGCATTGGCTTTCCATGCGTCCTGTACCGATCGCCCCCTCAAAAACATACCGGATTTCGTCCGGCTTCAGCCTCCTCGACGGGAAATTGCGCACGCTCCAGTTTCTCCGCTTCATGAAAGAGCGGGCTGTCAACGATAGTGTCGATCCCGAACTCATCTCGTTGCTCATAAAACAGATCGCTTCCTTCAATTCGCCGATCGGAAGTTTGGTGATTCTCCCTTCCAGGACATGGAAAGCTCAGCAGTCCTTTGCTAAAGCGCTCTCTGAGCAGCTCAATGTCCCGTTTTTCTCTGATCTCCTCGTTTGGAAAATCCCTCCTGAGAAACGACAAGGAGAACTGCTCAATAACGACCAGCGATATTACAACGTACATGAAAAAATGGAGGCTCGCCTACCGGCCAGAGTACCTTCAGGCCCCCTCCTCCTCTTCGATGACTACATAGGCTCTGGAGCGACGATCAAAGAAGCAGCGCGGTCTTTGCGGAAAACACTCGACCAGCCACTCATTCCTATTACAATCGCTGCTATCAAATGGCGCCTCGGCCAGTCCGGATTTATTTAGAGAAGCAATTGCAAAACTCGCGGGACCAACAAAATCGCCCTTTTAAGCCATTTTGCCTCCTCGTGGCCGAAAGCCCTACTTTGCTCAAAGTTGTGCTCGGCCGCAAACTGGCTGAAAATCATCGATTTTTCTGGCGCCGGGAGTTTTGCAATTGCCTCACAAACTTGGTGGTCCTTACCCATAAATTTTTTTCCGATTATTTTAGCCATTCGACAGATCCCGTATTGAGATTGTAATAAGCCGCACGCACACAGACTTTGTTTTGTTTGACGAGATCTTTGATTATCTTAGAATCGAGCAGAAAATCTTTCATGCGGTGGGCATTCTCTTTGATAGACGCCGTCAGAAGATCTTTCGGCGATGCCTCCTTAGCCTCTTGAACGGCGGGCTTTATCAGTTTAGCAATCGCTTCGACGTTTTTTGTGTTTCCGTCGATCACCGCTTTGACTGCGCCGCAGTTTTCATGGCCCATCACTATGATGCAGACGGCTCCCAGGTAAAGCACCCCGTAATCGATACTGTTCAATTCGAGGTCCCCGATGACATTTCCGGCGACTCGGACGACGAACAAATCGCCGATCCCCTGGTCGAAGACAATCTCGGGCGATACTCTCGAATCGGAGCATCCGACAATCACCGCAAAAGGAGATTGGCTGGCGGCAACCGCTTCGCGGCGATCCAAATCCCGGTCCGGATGTGCGAGTTCGTCATGCACATACCGGTTATTCCCTTCCATCAACCGATTCATCGCCTGTTCACAGGTCATCCTTTCCGCAGCTACCCCCTCAGACACTCCCAAAACAATGATCAAGAACAGACAAATCCATTTCATTTTGCGTTTCCCCTATGTAAGAAGCTGTTTTAAAAGAGTGTTAACGGATTCGAATCCAAAAATCGGATGAAACCAAATCCGTTGCCAGTCTCTAATTTCCTCTACTGGATCGATGGATTATTTGGTAGAGGGACCCTATACTTCCTAAAAAATCGGGAATGTGACAAGAAGGCGCCCTATCCTAATGGATGGATGAAACGAACTGCGTCGATCCATTCCCTATCGACAGGCTCGGAATGGTAGCATTGAATCGTCAGGCGCACCGAGGGGTAATGGAGGCCGGCCCCTTTCCCCACCTTATCCAGGACAGAAAAATAGCGAAAGCCATGCTTGACTGTAAGTTCGGCAGCGCGCCCAAGAGCGTATTCGAGAACCTTTTCCGCCGGGGTGTGTTCGCTGGCGCGAAAGGTGAGTACGAATTGGTCATCGGAAGATCGAAAATCTGAATAACCGTTGGTAAACAATCCCTCCTTTTGATACGCGGTGGCGCATCCCATGAGCGCCGCTAAAGCCAGAAGGAGTGCAGAGGCAATGGCAAAACTCTTCGTTGCGAAAAAACGCCCTATAGAGACAGTTAACGGATTCACTTTCTGTTGATTTTTCGGTTCTTTTGAGCCGATTTTCGATTCAAAGTTTGGGGGTAATATTAACTTTCGTATATACCCCCCAATCTTTGAAGTCGAAAAGCGGCCAAAATAATCCAAAAACTCGACGAAACGGGAATCCGTTAGCAGTCTCTTGGAGACTGTCTGACAAAAAAAAAGTTTAATTTTTCTCATGCTCTGCAAAAAATTGCCTTGATAAATCGCTAAATTTTTCTTGATAGACAGTGAGGATCGACGCCACTTTTTCTTCTAACGCATCGGCGGGTTTTCTCTTCCCATTCGTCAAAGCATTCAAGTCAGCAATATCCCAGCTTTGGGCAAGGCGGGCATCGAAATTCTGGGCATACAGGGCCACTGCTTGTTTCAGGGCAATATCCTTGAATTCGGATGAAGCGGCCAGCATCTTTTCCAGCTTTTCCATCATCAGAGCGCATTGTTTCTCCCTTCTATCCGCTACAGATAAGCCAGGAAGATCGATATGGAGAGATTTATATTCATATTCGAGATCGAGGTCGATCAAGCGATTCTCATCGCTGTTTTTTCCCATCCCCGGCGCTTGCGCTCGTAAATTCGCCATCAGAATGATCGCGTTCTCGTGCGACTCATCAGAAAGGTTGGCGGAAACGGATCGCACCTTTTCGACGAAAGGAGTCATTTTTTGATCTTGAACTGCAGAGAGAAGGTCCTGTTTTTTTTCATTTTGCAGAGCCGCTGCGCGAGACTCCCACTCCTGCCATTCGGGAGAATATCCGGTCCGCATTTCAGCGAATTCGTCCAGTCGCCCCTTTTCCTTGAGAGCGGTATAAGAATCGTCTAATTCCTTCAGGAATTCAGCATATCCGTCCTTTTCATAAGTTTTCCGGATCATGGCTACTGCCTCATGGCCGCTCCGCTCGGCTTCATAAGCTGGTTTGACAATCTGTACTGGCTCTGGAGACGTCTGTGGAAGAAGGGGAGCGGTACCAGCCGATAATGCCGCTAGGATAATACTTAAATTTTTCATTAAATCACCTCGTTTATTTGATTCGATATTATACGAACAGAAATTAAACAAAAATAGAATAAATAATTTACTTATAATAGTTTACAGCAATTACGCCGCTCGTGAAAGCGAGAGTATTTCTTCCTGCAAAGGAAAACCAAGCGCCGGCGATGACCCCGATATTCTCATTCCAGTTGTATTCGATAGCTGGAGCTAAGCTGAATTGAGCCTGGGATCTCAGCCATCGCGCATTCAGCGACGCAGGCTTTCCCGATGCATCAACGCCCCGGCGCTTTCCGGTGTAATGTCCTTTCCCTGACCAATAACCGATCACATCCAAAGCCAATGCCCAGGTTTGCGCTAGCGTTACTTCGATTCCCAGGTCAGCTTCAAAATTAGAGGCCGGAAAGAACCGGAGATCCGTTCCATATCCTCCTCCGTAAAAATTGAATCCCTTCAAATGCACAGGGGCAGGAAGGAAGTAATTCAAAGCAAGCCGGTAATTGAAATAATAGACACTTTTGATATGGTACAAGTTTCCTATTACGAGACCCAACCCCGTCATCCAAGATCCTTCCCCTCCCTCATCAGTGTAGAGCTTTTTGGGATTGAGATTCCGGTATTTTCCGATGGGAAGAATCTCTTTAAGAGTGAGCTTGACAAAAGGCGCCCAGGAATTTTGAGTCGAATGATAAAGTTGCGCATCAAACCCAAAAAGCAGATCGCCTACAGTCCAGGCGGCTTGATGCTGAGAGTAATTCCAATTCACAGTGGGAGTGATTAGGACATCCAACCAGGAAGCCAGTCCAATCATAGTAGGAACTTGCAGAAAAGAGTTCCAAAAAGTAGGAAATTTCACTACATCCCATTCGGAACTGTAAGTACCTGTGAAAGCCGCCGCGAAAATATAGGGTTCGATATTGTAGTGGCCTAAGGGGACGACGTGCGCAGTAGGCGCAATCAGAGGTCCCGTCAGCCAAGGAGGGATGACAGATTCGTTGATTTGACTATAGAAAACTTTCCCTTCAGAAAAAAGCAGAAGAGGTAAAACAAGAAAAATCAGGAATCTTTTTCGCATCTGAAGATTGACCTTTTAAAGCAGATTTTTTCATAATGTTCTTATGTTCTCAACCGCCATTTTTTTGACCATTCTACAGACAAGCCTCATTGCAATCGGGGGAGAATCGGTTAGGGTAGAAATCGCCGACACCCCGGAAGCCAGACAAAAAGGCCTCATGGGCCGAAAAGAGCTCCTTCCCAACACGGGGATGCTATTCATATTCGACCAACCCCAGCCTCTGAGTTTTTGGATGAAAAACACGATCATCCCCCTCTCGATTGCCTTTTTCGATGAAAAGAAACAACTGATCGAAACAATGGACATGCCCGTTCTTGAGCGCAGCACCGACCAGCCTCCTCTATTCATAAGTTCTAGGCCTGCCCTCTATGCGCTCGAAGTCCCCCAAAAATGGTTCCAAGAAAAAGGAATTGAAAAAGGGATGGAATTTTTCTTTTCTCGATCAACCCGATGAATTAGAATGATGCAAATGCGGAAGAAGCACAAACGACCTTGGGGAGTCTTCCTCGCCATTATCCTAGCCATCCTTTTCGGCAGCTTCGTCGGAAAGGAAGCCGGCCTATTCGGGGTTTCTTTTTACTCGGTTTTCGATATCGTCGGAACAATTTTCCTGAACGCGCTGACTCTCGTCGTAGTCCCCCTTGTCTCCTCATCCATTATTAGCGGAATCGCAAAAATCGGAGGAGAAGGAGGATTTGGCCGGCTGGGAGCCAAAATGTTCACCTTTTACATCGGCACCAGCCTCATCGCCATCTTGATCGGGCTGCTTTTTGTAAACCTCATCGGCCCGGGCCATTCCCAAATCGCGCCTGTCATGAATGCCACTGATACAGCGCAGCTCGGCCAGTTACAGGCAAAGGGCGTCCCCACGGAAGGACAGACCCTGATCGGCGTCCTTATTTCGATCGTTCCATCTAATATCCTAAGCGCGTTTACGAAAGGCGAAATGCTCGGGTTGATCTTTTTTAGCCTAATCTTCGGTTATGCGATCACGAAAGTAGAATCCCATGCCGCTGGAATCCTCAAAGGATTTTTTCAAGGGATCTTTCAGGCGATGATCCATTTCACCCATATCATTATGAAATTCCTTCCCTATGGAGTTTTCTGCCTGGTTGCGAAGGTCTTCATGGTTTCCGGGATGGGATCGCTCCAATCTCTCGGGCTTTTCACTCTGACCGTACTCGTCGGACTGGCCGTATTCATGTTCATTGCCCTGCCTCTTCTTTTGAAGTATGTGGGAAAAGTGCAACCGATCCGCCATTTCAAAGCGATGTTTCCTGCACTCGTGACTGCCTTTTCAACCAGCTCTTCATCCGCCACCTTGCCGGTCACGATCGACTGCGTCGAAAAACGAGCGGGCGTATCGAATAGGATATGCAGCCTTGTCGTCCCTCTGGGCACTTCGATCAACATGTCGGGATCGGCGCTCTACGAATGCGTCGCCGCGATGTACATCGCTCAAGTTTATGGCATCAGCCTTTCTTTTTCGACACAGTTCCTCGTAGTCCTTATGGCCCTGATCACCTCGATCGGAGTTGCCGGCATTCCTTCAGCCAGCTTGGTAGCGATTCTGATCATCTTGCGGGTGATTGGATTGCCTCTAGAAGGCATCGGCCTATTCATTGCGGTCGATCGCCTCTTGGATATGTGCAGGACTACTGTAAATGTATTTAGCGATAGCTGCTGCGCAATTCTCGTCGCCCGCTCAGAGGGAGAGGAGCAAGTTCTCGCAACTGACAATTTTGAATCGATGGAAAGATAATATGTTCGGCACAGTGAAATGGTTCAATAAAGACAAGGGCTTCGGATTCATTGCTCCTGATGACGGCGGTCGCGACATTTACGTGCATGTTTCGCAGATCGATACTCCTGATAATTCGCTTGCCGATGGCCAAAGGGTAGAGTTCGAAACCCAGACGGGCCGGAAAGGTCCTGAAGCCATCAAAGTCAGGCTTCTCGACTAGTGCACTAGTGCTCTGTAAGCTAAAACAAATGGAATAAGTCTCTCAAAACCGCGAGTATGACTTCGATAACGATCAAAATGATGATCGTCATCTCTAAACGGGACGAATGCTGGTGGTTGAGTTCGTTTCCTAGGATTTCAAAAAGTTCATGAAGGAGATTCAAGCGGCGGTTGAGCAGCTCTACCCGTTTGCTCACATCGAGATAATGAATCGTTTTCCTATAAAACGGCTCCAATTCGGAATGTTCCCAGAAAAATTCCGGCGTGTCGAGAATCTCGGCATGAAGGTTGATGTAATTACGCTCTAGAAAGAGTTCTCCCATCTTCTGAGAGGTCTCTTTTCTCGATAAGGGAATTTTTCCCTTTTGAGCGAGGTTTTTTGGCAAGAATTTGGTTTGCTCGACAGTCCTCGCAATGGCCTCCTCGAACACGGTCAGCTTGACCGACTGCCCGATCGCATAGGAGATCGCTAATTTGGTGATCGGATCTTTTTTCTGCAAGGTGATCTCATCTTCTACGATCTTCATCTTATCGCCATAAGAGAACCCGAATTCGTCGAGTTCGCTTTTTGCCAGAGACTCCCGCTCGAATTTCCTCAGAATGCTCAGAACCCCTTTTTCTTCCTCTTCAGTGAACCCCCAGAACACAGTGACGCCGTAGGGAAAGTAAAAAATATCCCGTTTGATCCCTTTTTCGTCTTTAGGCTGCGTATGAATGACATCACGGTAGAGCTGAGAAGTCCCCGTCACTTGCAGGAATTGAAAAAGCCGAGCGGTATCATAACCTGCCGCTGTACAGTAGCCAGTGCATCGCATAAAGACTAGACATAGCCGATCGCAATATCTTTTGCAAGGACATCAGCGCTGTATCTATTTTTCTTTAATTGACTTATGAAATTTCTCTCGCCTAAAATCAGAGACAATCCCCATGTTTAAACGAACCGTTCTTTTTTTCTTTTGTATTGCTATAGGATCCTTCGCAGACGAAGATTCCGAAGAGACCCAAGAAGAAGAGGATATCGCCAGCTACAACATTTCCTCTCCCGCCATCCGCTGCGAGCCGATCCAAAATTCATCGATTCCCCGATTCGATTGCCGACAGGATAAGCCGCCCAAGCGCTTCACCTTGATGGCCTCTGCCGTCAGCAAAGCCACTTGGGATCTGAACATGTCTCCCTATGCGGGGGGAGAAGACTTGCTTTTTGCCACGAGAATCCTCGAAAAAGCCGAAACATATTTGCTGGGCAAAAGCCCGATCGCCTATGCGAAAACGTCTTATGCCCGATTTTGGCGGCTCAGCGAATTGATCTCCGTCTGGCTGCCCCTCAATTATCTCGCGATGGTAGTCCAGCACGAAGTATTCGGCCATGGCTACCGGCTCCGAGATCTCGACACGCACGGCTTGGCGAATGTGGATGGATATTCCTTCGAGATGCCCCCTCCTTACGGACCCGGCGGAGCCGCAACCTATTTCTCTGCCGCGGAAAATTTCTCGACTACAGAGTCATCGGCTGTTTCCAGTGGAGGCGTAGAAGGGACATCGATCCTCGCGCTTCTGACAAAAATGAAATGGTTAAGCACTGGGAAAATCGATCCCCGCCAAACGGTTCTTTACCTTCTTTCCGAGCAAGATCTCACTATTTACATCAGTACATTGAAAACGAAAGACTCCCGAACCTTAGCTGGGCACGACATCAACAGCTATGTCGAAACTTTGAACTACACTTACACCGAGCATTTTTTGAGCCGCGGACGCCTCCGCTCTCTCTCATGGATCAATTTGGCCGACCCGTTCACTTTTTATTCGATTTATGCCTGGTTCCGCTATCTTTCCTCTGGGAAAGAAACCAGAATTCCGATGATTGGATCCCTCTATCTGCCGGGACTCCGCCTCGGCTTGACTCCCTTCGGCCCGGAAGTGTTCTTCGAAAACTTTTTTTCACGAAAAAAAATCCCTTTTTACGCTTATGTTAAATGGGGCCGACATGCAGGGAATACCTACCTGGGAGCCGGCGCATACGCCCCGCTTCTTTGGACTGTCAGAAAATGGTCGTTCGGCCTGAGAGGCGATCTCTGGCGCCAGCCAAAGCTGCTCCTCCAGCCTGGAAATGTACCATTCGAGGAGATCGATTTCCATGAGAAGCCCAATCCAGCCGATCCGCTTTATTCTTATGCTAAGCAGCATGAGATGCGCTTCGGAGCATCGGGCTCCCTCATCACCACCTTCCAAGGCAGCGAGCGAATCGGATATGAGGCGGAGCTAGGCTATAAATCCCAAGGTTTTTTGCCCGGCTATTCCCTTTTTGCCTATCCGACCGTCCGACTCAGCTTTAATTTGAAGTTCTAAATGAATGGTGATATATCTCGATTGTGTGCAAAGTCGAGATATACCGCGCCCGCTTAGGTTGTGTGAATTTTGACAGCAGGTTTTTGGCTCCAATAGCATTGCGGAGACCGAGTCCAACTTGCACAACGTTAACGAGATCGAGCAATGCGCTGGAGTCAAAAAGATGCTCAACAAAATTCACTCAAGATGAGCGGGCGCGGTATATAAAAAAAACAGAGGTTGTGATGGCAAAGATCTTTTTCTCTCTTATCTGTTTCAGCATGGCATGCGCTTGCTCGAAAGAAGAATGCTCCGATAGAAAATGTCATTCTGAATGCGACTGCCGAATCGGGAATCACGACGATTGCAAGTGCTGCGAATCTTCGTGCGATTGCAAGCCCGGTTCCTAGAACTGTCGCATTACCATCAGCCCTCGATTTGGGTTCGTTTCGGTTTAACTTATTTTTTAACAGTTCCTAAGAACCGTACGTGATAGTTTCCCATCATACGGCTCAAGCCTCTCTTAAGGCTCATATCACCCGGCTTGACGGTCTTTATGCAGATTCACATTTATACCAAATATCAGAAATAACGTTGGGTTTGGCTACGTCAGCTCTGCAACAAATTTTT
>Ga0206877_10028_pt1 | contig 47887 bp, 54 predicted proteins | sample Alteio_BWOrgCont_7_FD_152623 | JGI IMG/M metagenome (GOLD analysis project Ga0206877, IMG submission 152623) | Enriched cells from forest soil in Barre Woods Harvard Forest LTER site, Petersham, Massachusetts, United States -... | ecosystem: Environmental > Terrestrial > Soil > Temperate forest >...
GTGCCTATATCGGCCTGATCGTCATTGGCGGCGCCGATAGCGGCCTGCCGCTCGGCATCCTTGCCGCGCTGGCGCTCGGGCTCGGCGTTGGGGCGATAAATGCCGGCCTGGTGGTGCTGGCTCGCATCCCCGCCATCATCGCGACCCTGGCGACCGGCTATGTGCTGGCGACCGCGACCCTGCTCGCCAACCGGGCCATTCCTGGCTTTGCCATCGCGCCTTCGCTGCGCTTCGTCGCCACCGCGAGGTTAGCCGACATCCCGATCATGGCGACCATCGCCTTTGTCGCCGTGGTCGCTGCCAGCGTGCTGTTCGGCCGCACCGCCTATGGCCGCCAGCTATCGGCGGTGGGACAGAACCTGAGGGCGGCCCGGCTTGCCGGCGTGCGCACCGGACGGGTGACCGCCTATGCCTTCCTGCTCAGCGCCGTGATCGCCTCGCTCACCGGCCTGCTGCTGGGAGCCTATGTCGGGGGCGCCTTCCTCGAAATGGGCCTGCCTTACCGCCTGCAGTCGATCGGTGCCGTCGTCCTCGGCGGCACCCTGATCTTTGGCGGCGCCGCCACGGCCTGGGGCACGCTGTTCGGCAGCCTGCTGCTGGTGCTGATTGTCACCACCATGCAGATCGCCGGCCTGCCGCCCGGCACGCAGGACATGGTGCAGGGCATCGTCATCATCGCAGTGCTGGCGTTCGCCGGCGGCGTCGCTATCCGACGCCGGAGCACGGCCGCCCCGGCGGCGGGCGCGAAGGAGTAGGGCGCCGGGCTCTGAACGCAGGGTAGCCTCTTTTAGTCGAGTGTTGTCCCGGGTGCGCGGAGGTCTCATCTGAGGCTGGAGCCCTGGATTAGCGCGCATCGGGTGTGCCGGCGGCGTCTCCTGGCGAGATGGCTTTCTGCCGCCTTCAGCCCGGCTCCCCGCCCTTGCTCAGGGTGCGACCATGCGCCTCGATGATGTCGAGCGCTTCCGACCAGCGGTCGAACCACCCGGTCTCCAGGAGATGGGCACGGCTCCGTTCATTGAGGCCGCCCCGGGTCTCGTGATGCCCGGGATCGAGCGGCTCGCCTGCCCGCTCCTGAGCAAGGGCGACTTCGGCCAGGCCGGCAAACAGGGAGCGCACATACTGCGAAGCCTGCACATCCGGCAGACCACGCGAGCGTAGCCAGTCGACGGCGACGTTTTGCAGCTGGAAATAGGACGACATCAGGCCGCTGGCCACCCCGGTGGCGGTAAGGTCGCTTTCCCTGTCGAGGACGATGAGGTCCCCGAGCCCGCCAAACAGCGCCTCAACCGTGGCATCGCGAGGTGACATGACGATCGGGCCCTTGCGCAGGCGTATCGAGGGTAGCGGGATCACCCGCACCAGCCGCGTCGCGGGCCGGACGATCGGGCGCACAAGGTCGAGGGCAGTGCCGGCGAGGAGACTGACAACGATCTGGTCGGCGCGAAACGGCAAGCCCCGGAGGCCGGCGATCTGCTGGGGCAGCACGCCGAGCACCACGATATCGCTCGCCGACACCACCGCCGCGTTGCTATCCTCGCGAGTAACATTGGCATAGACAGCAGCCAGCCGGCGCGAGCGCTCCTCGGAGCGCGGGGAAAGATAGAAGGCGCAGCGCCCGCCGCCTTCCGCCTGCAACCCATCGATGACCGCCTCGGCCAGCACCCCGGTTCCGACAAATCCAAGCCGAAGCATTTTTTTCTCCTCTTCGAGTGTGTCATCGGGAGAGTTATGGGATTGGAGCGCAGGCTGCAATCAGGAGGGTGAAGCGCGGGTGGAGGATTGGGAGGCGATGGATTAGCGATGTCCTTATTGGGCGTGTGATTAGCGCCAATGAACTAAGCCGGGTCGTGTCCCGAGCATTGGTGTAGCTGGACTTGCGGGCGGTCATTGGCGATTTTCCGGTTAGGGTTGGTTTGCCAACACAAACCTTTCCGGGGAACCACCAATGACCGATGCGATGGTGCAACTTCGCGCGCTTGTTGAGAAGAACCCCGATGCCGATTTGCTGCGGGAGATGATTGGCTTCACGGCCCAGCGGCTGATGGAACTTGAGGTCGGCGCGCTGACGGGCGCGGCCCACGGCGCGAAGAGCCCCGAGCGGCTGGTCCAACGCAACGGCTATCCCATCGCCCTTTCATGGTTTGCCTGCAAACCATGAAAGGGCGATCGCGACTGGCAGACATGGGCGGGCACGGTGGAGCTGGGCATCTCCAAACTGCGCAAGGGCTCCTACTTTCCTGGCTTCCTCGAGCCGCGCCGCGTGGCCGAGAAGGCGCTGACGGCGGTGATCCGGGAAGCCTACATCCAGGGTGTGTCGACCCGCTCGGTCGACGAGCTGGTCAAGTCCATGGGCATAAGCGGACCCTGCCGGGTTGTGACCACCCTATCGCCTTTGCCTGCCGCCGACCGTCATATCCGGGTCAGCTTCGTAGATACCGGCGGCCTCGGAGACGAGTGACACCAAGGCGTCGGCGTTCAAATCATCGAACCGAACGAAACTGAAATTGTTGTGGCCTGATCGCAGTTCGCCAAGCCCACCAGCGTATTTTTCCACGATCGGCGCGCCGTCCGTCGTGACTGCAAAGTAGGCGCTGATATAGTTCTTCTGGAGGGCGACGCCGATGACTGGCCAATCGGTCGCCTTGCCGGATTTTATTGTGTAGCGGACTTTGCCATAGCCGATCATCTTGAATCGCATGCCCGCTTCGCCGGCAGATGTTCCCTGATGGAAGTAACGCGTGAGATTGGGCGCGGCCCCGCGGATCAGTCGGTCCAGCCTTTCGAGGTCGGATCGTCGCCCAGGATCAAACCCGAAATAGGCCTCCAGACTGTCTGCCGTTACACGAAACATCGCAACGACCTCCTATGCCATGCCTCTCATCTCGTAATTGAGGGAGCATTTACTTAAAGCTGTCGTGGACTTGTTTCAGTCCAGGAACTGTTTCGCGACCATTTCCATGATATACCAAAAGTTGCAACAGCTTCAGCGGTGAGCGTGATGTCGCAACTTGGAACTTTGCTGATCGGGTCATGGAGAATGATTTCATGGACGTATGAAGTCCTGGAAACCGGAGAAGTGAGGGATGCATTGGGAAAGGACCCGCGCGGCATTATCAGTTATGGTCCCGATGGCAGGATGATAGTTTTCGTATTTCATTCCGAACGGATCGGGCCCATAGACTTGGTGCCCACCGCGGAAGAAAAGATCGCCCTCTACGATACGATGTTTGCCTATGCCGGGACATACAACGTCGAGAGCGATCGGGTTATCCACCACATTGACATGAGCTGGAACAAGGCGTGGGAGGGCACCCACCAAGTCCGTTTCATCGAAACGGACGGTCGGCAGCTTTCGTACAGATCGGCGCCGGCAAAGAACCCTTTTGACGGTCGTGATTGCGTGCATACCGTCAAGTTCGAGAAGACGGCTTCGCCCCAAAATTGAGCGGCATGGCGAGGACAGTTTGCTTGATTGCATCGTCGCCGACCAATTCGAGTGGCGATGTGTAGATTTAACAAACTGTCCCTGAAATTGCTCGCAGAGCCATCGTCGACGGCGGATAACGTCGCTTTTGCTTATGTCGGCAGCGGCGTTCCGGCCTGCTCGTTGACGATGTATTCGGCGTACCAGTCGGGCCAATTCTCATCATGCTTGCCACCGTCCCGCTTCTCGTGCTCGCCGTGGGCTGCCGCCGCGCGCCGGAGCGCGGCCGCAAGTTCCGTCGCCGAGGTGAAGGCCGTGATCTGCGTGTCCACCCGTCCAGGCAAGCGCTGGGTGACCTCCTGGACCAGCCAGGCATTGCCGTCCGGATCGTTGAACGAGGCGAAGGAGGAATAAGTGCGCCGCTCCGGATCCGGACCGCTCACGCGCCCCTTGTCGCCACGGTGAAACACTTCGCTGACGTCGACACCCTGTTCGGCGAGTTCGGCGCGGGCCGCCTCGATGTCGGAGGTGACGAGATAGAGGGTCGAAGTGAGCCCTGTGCCGAAATGGATCGAGCACGGCGAACCCGGAGGCGTGAACTGCACGATGCGGGACTGGTCGGGCCTGATGAAATCGGCGTCGAGCCTCCAGCCCAGGCCGCCGTAAAAGCCCTTGGCACGATCGATATCCACAACGGGAAGGACGGCAACCTCGAGCTTCGTGTCGATCACCTTCGTCTTGCTCATGGTGAACTCCCTAGGTTTGAGTGCTCTAATAAAAAGGGAGAATAGGCGGCGTTGAGCGCCGTAACGTTGTCGAGGAAGTCATCCTTCGTCAGCCCCTCGGGCTTGCCATCGAAAACGCGGGCGAGTTCGGGGTAGCGCCGCGAAAATCCAGCACAGGTTTCTCAGTCATGGACGCTCCGCTGACTGGCTGGGTCCATGACGATGTGAACTATTGCCCGGTCGTGATCACCATGCGGAAGCGGGCCTCGCCGCTCATCATCCGCTCATAGGCTTCAGCCGCCCGCTCGAGCGGCATCGTCTCGATCATCGGCCGGATGTTGGCGAGAGCGCTAAATGCCAGCGTGTCCTCGGATTCGATGGAGGTTCCCGATGGCCATCCATAGATCCCACGGCGAGCGCCGATCAAAAGGAAAGGCGAGACCTCGATGGGATCGGGCGTGGCGCCGACAACGATCATCTTGCCGCCAATGGCCAGCCCGCCGAGCGCTGCACTCATCGCCGGCGCGCTGGTGACGGTGGACAGAATCACGTGAGCGCCACCCAGCTTGCTCAGTTCGGCGGCGACATCCTGCGTGGTGCTGTCGAGATAATGATGGGCGCCAAGCTGGCGCGCCAGCGGTCCCTTGTCGGCGCCCCGCGCGATGGCGATCGTATTGCAGCCCATCTTGGCGCTGAACTGTACGCCAAGGTGACCCAGGCCCCCGATGCCGAGCACCGCGACGGTATCCCCGGCACGGACCCCGCTGTTACGCAAGGCATTGTAGGTCGTGATGCCCGCACAAAGCAGCGGGGCAGCCTCGGCGGCATCAAGATCATCGGGGATCGCCGCCAATGCCTCGAAAGGCGCGATCATGTAGTCGGCATAGCCCCCATCATAGGAGATGCCGGGAATCTGGCCGGTCGCACAGGTGATGAAATCGCCGCGGCGGCAGGAGCGGCAATGGCCGCAATGGCCACCGTGCCAGCCGACGCCGACGCGTTGCCCCGGCTTCCAGTCGGGCACCCGCTCCCCGATCGCCTCGATGACGCCCACCACTTCGTGGCCCGGCACGCGCGGATAAGCGATGCCCGGGAACGCCCCTGTCTTGGTGAAGGCATCGCTGTGGCATACCCCGCACGCCTGCACCTTGATCAGGACCTGATTGGCGGCCGGCGCCGGAACATCACGTTCGACCAGTTCGAAGGGGCCGTTGGCATGTTTCACCTGGACAGCACGCATACGGGGCATGGGGGCCTCCCGTCATTGGCGTTGATTGAGCTACGCGTTGACTGCAACGAAAATCATACGCTGCCCGAAGGCGATATTTGAGCAGTTTGGCATACCGCGCCGATCGACGTGATCGAACCACACGGGAGGGATGCTGTAGAGGTCGAAGACACTAATCGGTTCACAAGGCGCGGGCAAGTTGGCGCGCAAATAACCACCTTTCTTGACGCCAATGCCAGCGGCCTTGGCGCTTCGCGAAGATACAGGATGCGAGAGAGGAGCACGGAGCTTCGGCGCGGGCATAGCGGTGTGGACAATCGTGAGTGAGCTTGGCAAGCCTCGGCGCGGGCCAGCGCAGGACAATCGGGCGAACACTCTGGGGGCCGGGCGCTTAGATCCGGCATCTTGGAAACGTCCTATGTGCCGATTGCAGAGGAGCCAAGTCCGAAGACCCGCCTTGCAGATTTGGCATTCACACTCCTAAAAGTTGAACTGCAAGCAAGAACTTGTGCCTTCACCGGATGCCCCGGTGGTCAACGGGTTGCTCCTAGGCACTCCCCTCGCGGATCTTGCCGAAATAGTCGTCGCTGCCGACCTGGCCGCCCTTCAGGGCGATCTGCAGACCGTCGAACACCTTGTTGTCGCTGTGGGCGGTGCAGAGGGGCGAACCGGGGGTCGCTGGCAAGGGCAGGCGGGTGGTCAGGGCGAAGATGCTGAGCTGGCGCAATGCATGGCTCGAGGTGTCGCCGCCGGCGATCACCGCCCGCTTCAGTCCGGCCTGATCGACCAGCGCGCGTTCGATCCGGCCGAGTGCCGCGCCGATGGCGTGGCGGGCGCCGTCCTCGGCCTCGAACTCGCGACCGATATCGGTGGCCGGCCCCAGCGCGGTGTAGAGGATGACGCTGCGGCCGGCCTCGAGTGCCCGCAAGCCTCGCTCGATCGCGGCAGGGATCGCGGTCCCCGCTTCATGGACAAGGGTGCGCGGGTCGAGGGAGATGCCCTCGAAGCCGTTGGCGGTAGCGTGCCGGATCTGTCGCTCCGTCGTCGGCGAGCAACTGCCCGAGACGACGGCGATGCGATCCACGGAGCCGGGCGAGACGAAGCTTGCCTTGCCGGGAATGAGGCCGGTGCGCGCCCATTCGCCTAGCAATGCATATTCGATGCCGGAAGACCCGGCGACGAAGGCACCGACCTGCCTATGGATGCGCCAGAGCTGATGGCCGGCGGCCTGCTGCGTGGCCCGGTCGGTGACATCGAACAGCACGATGCCGTTGCCGCCCAAGAACGCCCGATCGACAGTCTCATCGGCATCCGAGCTAAGCAGCGCGATGAGGTCGACGAGGGCGATAGGGCTCGCAGTCTGCCGGGCCAGATGCAGCCTCAGATCGGCCTCCGTCATCGGTGTCACCGGGTGGCGGCTCATCACGGGATGTCGATCGATGCGATAGGTCTGATTTTGATAGCCGGCAAAAAGATTGCCGAATGTCGTGTAGCGCTTGAGCTGCGGAGCTCCAACGATGAGGGGAACATGTGCCTGTCCGAATGTCCGGCGGCCGATGTCGATGGCCCGGCCGATGCTGCCGATCTCGGGGCTAGAGTCGAAGGTTGAGCAGACCTTGTAATGGCAGATCGCGGCCTCCAGGCGCTTGAGCCAGGCGAAGGCCGGTATGAGATGCTCGTCCATCCAGTCCGGGCTCTCGCTGCGGCTGGTGCCGGCAAGGCCGACGGCACGGCAATCGGCAAAGCGCGCGCGCTGGGCCGCCGTCGGCTCCTGTGTGAACAGCACCGTCTGCACGCCATGCGACGCCATCGCCTCCATCACGTCGGTGGAGCCGGTGAGGTCGTCGCCGTAATAGGAGAGGAGGAGTTCCGACATCAGCTGTGCTTTGCAGGTTGAACGTGGGTTAACGAGGAAAGCATGTTCTTTCCTCCGCCCAATCCTTCCCCGGTCTCGGGGATGGTGGCCTTGCCAAGCAAGGTTGAGTGGGGTCTCGCCACGCGACCCCTCGCAAGTTCAGACTTTAAACGCCGCGCCGCAAGACCCCATCGGGTGCTGGCGCGCCACCTTCCCCAAAACCGGGGAAGGGATGGTCGCGTATCTCTTTTCGCCTCGAGAGATATGCCCATCTGCGAGCCTCCACTCCAGGGGAGGGTAAAGTGTCTGCTCTCACGCATCCCCAGCATTTCCCCCGAATTTGGCGAGCGACTGGGCAAGTTCCTTGTGCTCGCGCGCATAGGTCTCGAGCGGGATGCCCCGAACCGTCGCCTCCCAGGCCTGCCGCACCGCGCGCACGCCGGCAGCCGGGCCGTCGGGATGGCTGACGACGCCGCCGCCACACAGATAGAGGAGGTCGACGTTACGGCCGGTGCGCGCATAGGTCTCGGGTGCCTGGCCGCCCCATTGCCCGGAGCAGACCACCGGCATCGAGCAGTCGGTGGGGGAGAACAAAGGCGTCGTCACCGCCTCGAACGAGCGCACGAAGGAGGAGTCCGATTCCCAATATTTGGCGCGGATGCCATTGATCTGGAACTGGTCGATGCCCAGCAGGCGCCAGAATTGCTGGTAGACCTGGAATTCCATGCCCAGGCCAGGATGGCGAGTAAGGATATCCCAGCCGTTGCGATGGGCGTGCAGCGCGAGGCTACAGCGCTTTCGCAGAAAGGAAAGCCCGCCAAAGCCCACCGAATTGATGTTGATGACGGCCGCGTTGCCACCGGCTCGGGCAACGATGTCATGGTTGCGCACCATCTCCTCGGGGTCGTGATGCGAGATGCCGAAGGCATACATCACCTTCTTTCCGGTCTTTTGTTCTCGATCGAGGATGATGGGCATGATCGCCCTGACGCGCTCTTTCAGGCTCGAATAGGCGGGGCTCGCCAGTTTCTCATCATCCTTGATAAAGTCGACATCGGCCTCGACGAGCTCCCAGACCTGCTCGGCCGTCTCGTGCGGGCGCAGCCCGAGCGCCGGCTTGACGATCGAGCCGATTACTGGACGGTCCCACACGCCAGTGAGGGCCCGCGTGCCGGCGGTACCAAATTGGGGGCCGGGATAGGCCGCCGCGAATTCCTGCGGCAGCGTCATGTCGACGACGCGGATGCCGGTAAAGCCTTTGATCGAATAGACGCCGCCGATGGCGATCGTCATCAGGGCGGCGATATCGGTGCCGATGGCATCGAGCGGGTATTCTATCTCGACATCGGCCCGCCTGTAGAGCCGCCCCGCGGTAGGCGGCTCATCCTGCGGGAAGGATGGCACGCTCGAAGGCTCGAGCGGCCGGATACCGCCAACACGCGCCGCGACGCGTGCCTTGAGTTCTGGCGTCTCGCCGGGCAAGGCCACGAAGGTGCCAGTGGACTGGTCGCTGGCGATCTTGGCGGCAAGAGCCTCGATATCCCCTGCCGTCTCGATGCGATAGGTCAGCTTGATGACGGATCGGGGCATGGTGAGCGCTGTGAGACCTTTCTTGAGATGTCTTCATCGCCTAGGCGACGCAGCCAGCACCGCACAAACCCGGGATCGCAGAAGGGGCACGTCGTCCTCTCCATGCGATAGCGGGTCTGCGCAGCAACGCTTCGTGGTGCAGCGCGTCGGGGACGACATCCAGGCACCCCGCCTTTTCGGCACGATTGGGTTTGGCAAGTACGTCAAATCAGGTATGATGAGTATATCATCCTGCAACCTCGATCAATGAGAATTCGATCTTGCCTCCGCGCCATGCGGGGTGTCATTTTGCTTACCCTTCCAAGGGCAGATGCCGTCCCGCAATACGGTGCGCGGTATTATCCAAGCAATTCCCAATCTTTCGCCGTTTTGGACCGTCAGCTCATGCCACCTGCCACCGACCCGATCGTCCGTCGCAAGCTTTCTGACGAAGTGTTCGACCGCTTGAAGGCGCTCATCACCACGGGCGAACTGCACCCCGGTGACGCGATGCCCTCCGAACGCGATTTGATGGAGCGCTTCGGCGTCGGCCGGCCGGCAATCCGCGAGGCGATGCAGCAACTCAGCAATATGGGCCTGCTGACGATCTCACACGGCGAGCGCGCCCGGGTGCGTCAGCCGACGGCGAAGTCGCTCTTCCTCCAGGTCGATGATGCCGCCCACGTCATGTTGTCGACCTCGCCCGATTCGCTCGAACACCTCAAGGTGGCGCGCCGGTTCTTCGAACTTGGCATGGTGCGTGAGGCGGCCGTCAAGGCGACCGACGACACCATCCTCCAGTTGCGCGAGACGCTGGAGCGCCAGCGCCAATACCTCGGCAACGCCGATGCTTTCATCGCCGCCGACATGAAGTTCCACACCAGGATCGCCGCCACCTCCGGCAATCCGCTGTTCGAGGCGGTGAGCGAAGCCATGCTGGGCTGGCTCAAGCAGTACCACACGGAAATGCTGATCTGGACCGGTAAGGAAAACATCACCCTGGCCGAGCACGAGGAAATTCTCGCCCGCATCGCCGCCCACGACCCCGACGGCGCCGAAAAGGCGATGATCAAGCACCTCGACCGCTCGGCAGCGCTGTATGTGCACCAGGGGCAGGGGGGATGAGAGAGAAAAATCCTCTCCCGTTCGGGAGAGGGTGGCGCGAAGTGCCGAGTGAGGGCCTAAACCTCGATGATCTCGGCGCAAATTGAGAGCCGTTCTCGTCATGAGTGCAAGGCCGATTGCACCCGACGATCCGTGTTCCACCTGTCGACGTTTGTACCGCATCCACCCCGTCCGGGCACCTGCGCCAGTTCGGGAGAAGGCTTTACGCGCCCCTCAAATTTCCCGAACATCGATGGTCTGGCCCGTCTTCGCGCTTTTGTAGGCGGCGTCGACGAGGGCGAAGGTGCTGATATTGTCGCGGCCCGAGGTCGACGGTTCACGCTTGTCGCATAGGCACTCGATCCAGTGCCGCTGGATGGCGAGTACGCTCTCTTGGATGTTGTGCCAGGGCCGCGACGCCCAGGGCAGCAAGGGTGGGGAAAGGTCAAGGGTACGCACGCCGCCCGGGCCGTTCATTACCAACTGATAGCCCTGCCCGAGGCGCAGGCTTCCCTCGGTGCCGTCGATCTCGACTAGCGTTTCGGGAAAGGGCTCGACCGGCAGGCGGGTGGCGTAGCTGCAATCGACGATGGAACTGAGGCCGTTCTCATGGTCGAGCAGCATGGTGGCGACGTCCTCGCCGCGGATAGCCGTATTGACGCGGCTGGTGCGGGCGGTCAGACGCCTGACGTCGCCGAACAGGAAGCGGGCGATGTCGAGGATATGGATGCCGAGATCCTCGATGATGAAGCGCTCGCCGGTGGCGAGATAAGGCTGGCCCGAGAAGATGTCGAAGCCGGAGCGGAAGGAGATCCGCGCCCAGAACGGTGTGCCGATGGCGCCGCTGTCGATTTCGGCGCGCACGGCCTGGATCGGGCTCTGCCAGCGGAAATTCTCATGCACCATCAGGAGGACGCCGGCATCCTCGCAAGCCCTGACCATCGCGCGGGCGTCGGTGATGGAGAGTGCGAAGGGTTTCTGGCAGATCACAGGAAGGCGATGGCTGGCAACCAGCTCCACCAGCGGCTTGTGGCTTGGCACGGTGGTGGCGATATCGACGAATTGGAGCTCTTCCTGCGCCAGCATCTGCGCAGCATCGGCATAGCGCTTTGCGATGCCGAACTGATCGCCCGCGGTCCTGAGGCGGGCGGGATCGCGGTCGCAGATCGCCACGATCGAGGCACGGTCGATATCCCGCCAGGCATGGAGCTGGTTGACGGCAAAGAAGCCACAACCGATGAGGGCGCCGCGAAACTCGCTCATGATCAGCCCATCATTGCCATCTGGCGCAGCGCCACGCGCTGCTGAAGCCGGCGCTGGGCCTGATCGACCACAACCGCGATGATGATCACCAGGCCCTTGATCACCATCTGCCAGAATTCACTGACGCCCATCATCACCAATCCATCGGATAGGATGCCGATAACGAAAGCGCCGATGATGGTGCCGCCGATGGTGCCGCGCCCGCCCGACATCGAGGTGCCACCCAGCACGGCCGCCGCGATGGCGTTGAGCTCGAAGCTCTCGCCGGTCGCCGGATGCGAGGCCATCAGTTCGGAGGAGACGATGAGGCCAACGATCGCCGCGCAGAAGCCGGAGAACATATAGACAAACATCTTCACGCGGGAGACGCGGATGCCGGAGAGCCCGGCCGCCCGCTCGTTGCCGCCGACCGCGAAGATATGCCGACCGAGCGGCGTACAGCGAGCGAGATAAGCGGCGGCGAGCGCCAGGACGATCAGGATCCAGATCGAGACCGGCAGGCCGAGCAACCGCCCGGACCCGAGCACGTCATAGCCGGTGGTGCCAAATTCGGGCTTACCGACCAGGTTGGGAAAGGTACCGCCGTCTGAGGAAAGGAGGGCGAGCCCGCGCGCGACATAGAGCGTGCCGAGCGTGGCGATGAAGGGCGCGACATTGAGCCAGGTGATCAGCAGACCGTTGATGGCGCCGACGAGGATCCCGACCAGCAGCGTGATGGCCATGACCTCGTAGACGTTGAAGAAGACGGTGTAGCCGATACGAAGGTCGAGGCCGTAGAGGATAAGCCCGCCCGCAACCATGCCGCACAGACCGACGATCGAGCCGACGGAAAGATCGATGCCGCCGGTGACAATGACGAAGGTCATGCCCATAGCGAGGAAGGCATTGAGCGCCACGTGCTTCGACATCAGGATCAGATTGGCAGTCGACAGAAAGTTCGGCGCGGCCAGAGCAAAGAAGATCAGCACGGCAAAGAGCGCGATGAAGGTGCGCAGCTTCATCAGGTTGAGAACCACAGAACCGCCGCCAGCGGCGCGGCGGGTCGAGATATCCTGCGCGGCGGTCATGCGGGCGTTTCCTGGCGATTGGATTGATTGTCGTGGCCGACCGGACCATGACCTTGCGCGGAAGCGGCGATGACAAGAGCCGGCGTCGCATCCTTGTGGTCGTAGGTGGCGGTGAGGCGCCCGTTGCTCATCACGCCGATGCGGTCGGAAAGAGCCATGACTTCGTCGAGGTCGGAGGTGACGAACAAGATGCCTAGTCCGCGCGCGGCAAGCCTTCGCATGGTGCGGAACACGTCGGCCTTGGCGCCGACATCGATGCCGCGGCTCGGCTCGTCCATCAGCAGCACCTTTGGATCTGTCATCAACGCCTTTCCGATCACCACCTTCTGTTGGTTGCCGCCGGAAAGCGAGGTCACCTCCAGCGCCGGGTCGGCGACCTTAATGGAGAGGTCGCGGATGGCCTTGCCGATCGCCTCTTGCTCCCTGCCGCTGCGAATGTGGAAAAGGCTCACGAATTTGTCGAGGCTCGCCATCGTCAGATTGGCGGCGACAGAGAGCACAGTGACCAGGCCCTCTCGCTGGCGGTCCTCGGGGATGAGGGCGAGGCCTCGGCGGATACGGCCGGCGACGTCGCGCTCCCTCACCGGCTTGCCGTCGATGAAGATTCGTCCCGTAGAATGGCGATGCCGGCCGATGATGCAGTCGAAAAATTCGCTGCGCCCGGCGCCCATCAGCCCGTAGATGCCGACGATCTCGCCCTGCAGGACCGTCAGCGAGACATGGTCGACGGCGTAGCCGCCGGTGAGGCGCGGCAGGCAGATATCCTCGGCGCGGAAGACCTCGGCGCCCAAAGTGTGTTCCTCGGTCTTGGCGAAATCCTTGGCGTCCGAGCCGATCATCTGGCGGACGATCCAGGGCACGTCGACATTCTTCATGCGCTCCTGACCGGTAACCTGGCCGTCGCGCAGCACTGTGATGTAGTCGCCGATGCGGATCAGTTCCTCGAGCCGATGCGAGATGTAGACGATGGCGACACCGCGCTCCTTCAGATCGGCGATGACGCGGAACAGGATCTCGACCTCGGCCGCGCTGAGCGCCGAGGTCGGCTCATCCATGATCAGGATACGGGCCTCTTGCGCCACCGCCTTGGCGATCTCGACCAACTGCTGCTGGCCGATGCGCAGATCGTCCACCTGCGTGCGGGCATCAATGCCGGTTTCGAGCCGGTGCAGGAGCTCGGTGGCGCGGCGTTCCTGTGCGCGATGGTCGATGCCGGTTGGCAGGCGGACGATTTCCCGGGCCGCGAAGATGTTCTCCGCCACCGAGAGGTTGCCGAACAGGTTGAGCTCCTGGAACACCATGCCGATACCATGGGCAACCGCGTCGCGCGCGCTGAGAAACACCACGGGCTTGCCATCGAGCAGGATGCGCCCGTTGGTAGGCTGCGTCACGCCGGCAATGATCTTCATCAGCGTCGACTTGCCGGCGCCGTTCTCGCCGACCAGGACATTGACAGCCCCGCGCCGGACATTGAAATCGGCGTGCTTGACCGCGATCGTACCGGAATAGACCTTAGAGATGCCTTCCAGGCGCAGGATGATATCGGTCTCCGGCTCTGTCATGACACCGGCCCAAAGGTAAGCTGCGCCGGCGTCACCAAAGGCAGGGAACCGCCATTGTCGAGAGGGTAAGCGCCCAGCACCGTCACGCTGCGGCCCACGAGCTTGTCGCGCGGCAAAGCTTGCAGGACTGCCCGGTTGACGTGGACATTGAAGGCTTTGCCGAACTGGGCGTAGTCGATCTGGTTGGTGAAGGAATTGAAGGAGACGAAATCGAGGCTGTCGCGCAGCGCCGTGCCCCGCATCGCCGGCCCGATCTGCACGGTCAAGTCAGCCTTGCCATGGCCGTCGGTATCGATGCCGATCGAGGCGGCCCGCGATTCGGTGTTGGCTTCGACGATGCGCCCTTGGGCCTTGATCACCACCGTCCAGGGCGAACTGCCCTCCTTGGCGCGGAAGCCGTATTTCTGGCCGGCCTCATCGGGGTTCTTCCTAGCGAGGTCACGCACATCGGCAAAGCGGCCGGCCTTGGCGGAGAGATAGGGAATGACCTTCGCATCCCACAGACCCTCGACCATCCTGTCGGGATCGAAGGCGGTGTCGCTCGTGCCCGACGTCTCGGCAGTCCTTGCCGCATTGACCTTGGCCGTCGGCAAGATCTTGCAGGAAACAAGGGTCATGCCGGCGAGGACGATGCCGATCAGCACGAGACTTCGCATGGGATGGATCGACCTCTCTACCGGGAACGAGTGATTAAGAATGCGAGCCGGCGGACATGGCGATGCGCCCAAAGACCTGAATGGTGTGGTGGCGCGATCGCATCAAGATTGGCCGCGACGATGGTGCCGTCCTCCCTTGTGGGGAGGGAATAAAAGGGTAGGGAAGCAAAAGGCATGGTGCTCCACTCTGCCTGACCCCCCATCCCTTGCCCCTGGGGGATTTCGCTTTGCAAATTCCCCGGACCGCACGGGGGAAGGGAGGCGTCGTCGATGCGCCAGTTCTTTGAAGCGCTCCACGTCCCGTGCGAGACGAGCAAGTCTAGAATCAGGCGATCAATTCGCCAGGGCAAAAGTCTCGAGCTTGCCGGCGTTATCGGCCGTGATCAGCACGCAGTCCATCAGCTGCTTTTCCTGGGCCGGCGCGGTCTTGGCCTTGATGAAGGCGTCGGCCTGCTCGACGGCGGTCTGGGCCTGGCGATAGGCCGGCTGCAATACGGTGGCCTTGATGCCACCCTGCTTGATCGAATCGCGGACGTCGTTGGAGCCGTCGAAGCCAACGACAATGACATCCTTGCGACCGGCGGCCTGGAGCGCGGCGATCGCGCCCATCGCCATGGTATCGTTGCCCGAGATCACGCCCTTGATGTTGGGATTGGCCTGCAGGATGGTTTCCATCTTGGTGTAGGCCTCAGGCTGGCTCCAATTAGCCGATTGGCGGGCGACCATCTTGAGTTCGGGATAGTCGTCGATTACGTCGTGGTAGCCCTTGGAGCGGATACCGGCATTGGTGTCGGATTCCTTGCCGACGAGCTCGACGAAATTGCCCTTTTCGCCCATTAGCTTGACGAATTGCTGCGCGCCAAGCTGGGCGCCCTGGTAGTTGTTCGAGACGATCTGCGCGATGGCGACGCCGGTGGCGTTGATCTCGCGGTCGATCAGGAAGGAGGGGATGCCGGCATCCTTGGCCTTCTTGACCGCCGCGACGGTGGCATCGGCGCCGGCATTGTCGAGGATGATCGCTTTGGCGCCGCGCGCGATCGCGGTGTCGATCAGCTGCGACTGCTTGTTGGCGTCGTCGTCATGGACGAGCACGAGCGTGTCGTAGCCCAGCGCCTTGGCCTTGGCGTCGGCGCCCTCTGCCTCGGCCTTGAAGAAGGGATTGTCATGCGACGGCGTGATGATCGCGATGAGATCGGCCGCCCACGCGCCGGCACTGGCGCCGAGCACCAGCGTGCCGGCGAAGGCCGCACTCAGAAAAAGTCGTTTCAAGGTCATGGTATCCTCCCGGTTCATTGTCGTTGTGGCTGTGGTTTGCCGTGGTTTGTTGGTTTCGCTGGCCGGCGCCTCAGGTGATGCGCTGGATACTGTCGGCGATCTCCTGCGGCTCGAAGACGCGCTTCCAGTCGTCCCGCATCAGGGCTGGCTTGCCGAAGGTGATGGCCTTGTTACAGGCATCCGAGAACACGCCCTCGACCTCACCGAAGATGACGGCGCCGAGCACGTTCATGTGGCCGAGTAGGAAGTCGCGGGCTGCTTCGCGCGGCACGCCGCGGGCGACGACCTCGTCCATGGCCTCGCGCATCACATCGAGCAGTGTGGCGCAGACGGTTTCCGACAGGCCGGGCTCGAGCAGCGCCATCTGTTCGACGGTGACACGGTGGGAGCGCATCACTGGCGCCCAGATCACTTTGGCGATCTCCTCGCCGAGCGCATAGTCGCTTTCGGGCCCCTGCATCAGGGCGCTGACGATGTGCTGCTTGGCGGCGATGCCGCCGAAATGGTCGTTCTTGGCCGCCATCTCGGTCTCGTCGTTGAAGATCGGCGGATGGCAGGGATGAGTGACGAAATAAGTCAGGTCAGGCCGCTCCGGCAGATGGCCGGCAAAGGGCGCCGCGGCATCGAGGGCGACGACCATAGTGCCGGCCTTGAGCTGGGTGTTGATGCCGGCGGCAACCTTGCCGATCAGCGTATCCGGAACGGCGAGGATCACCACCTGTGCCCCGGCGAGGGCAGCATCCGGTGGCATGCACTCGATGCCGAGCGCGCTCCTGAGCCTCTCCCTGCCTCCATCGCTCACTTCGACGTGGCGCACCTCGAAAAGAGATCCCTTGAGATTGCTGGAAAGACGGTAGCCCATCTTTCCGCCTGCCCCGAAGAGCGCGATCACAGTCATTTCATTCCTCCCGCGGAGCAGGGAGTCGTAACGCAACTGGTATGATGAGTCAATCATCACTTCTTTATCACACCCGGAATAAGATTGAATCATCCGACGAAATGCTTGGTACAGCGGCGCTGGCATGGATCGATTCCCGCCGCGAAGCGTTATCGTCAGGAAGGAGGCGTGATCGAAGGAGGCGAGCGATGCACATCTACACCATCCGCCGCGGCGCGAAGGGGTCCTGGGCAGTCTACGACATCAGGACAAACGAGCCGGCCAAGGTCGGCGGCCATCTTTGTGTCGGCCTGAGCCTCGGCCATGCCGATGAATTGGCTGACCTGCTCAATTTTGTAGAGGAAGCGAGGCGACCCGGGCAGCCCCGATAGGCTGCCTTGCCTTCCCGCTTCCTGTGGAGATCTGAATGGCGAAGAAAACCAGCAAGCCGGCCTTCACCAGGGCCGAATTGGATTTGATGCGCAAGGCGGTGGAAGTCCGACTGGAGCGCGTGTCCGATCTCAGCGACGACGCACGCAAGGAGCTCGAGAAGTCGGCGTCCGAGGCGGTGACCAATGCCTGGTTCAAGGGTGCCCGGCTAGATGACCTGATCTAACCGTTCTATCCGCGCGAGGACGGCGAGCCCTTCAGGCGCGCTCGGACAATCTCACCACGCCACGCCGAGAGGAAAAAGCCGGACGCCAAGGCGCCCGGCAAGTTCTCTTGGAGTGCCCCAACAGGCGGGGGAACGGCGCCTGTCGCAGGTGCTTGGCGGAAATGCGCCCCATCTCGATTTGTTCCGCCAGCGCATCCCGGCGCGCTCGCGCCGAAAGACGAGTGCGGGGCGTCGAGACGCGTCGTTTGATAGCCGGTGCAATACAGTAGAGTGCGAATACCCAGGCATCCGAGCAAGTTCATTGCGGCGCTTTAGCCGGTGAGGCATCCGTTGGCACAACTTGCCACACGCGAACCATAGTAATTGCTAAGCACCGATACTGAGCCAAGCTGCGGCGATGCGGTCCGGTCAAGGAGAGAATTTCAAGGACACAGATACCGCTTGGGCCACTTATTCCGAACAAGACGTTCATGACCGCACGGAATTGCGGTGGCAATATATTTAATTTGCCTGCCCGAAGTGTTGCCCGGAATTACATGCACTATTGTCTAATGGCAATTTCTCTGCCATCGCAACTTCCAGCCAGCTCCCGCCTGCACTGACATTCGATCGGCCTCGATCTCACGCCCTTCGCCGATCCGGCCGACGTCAGCCAGCATGTCGACGGCTTCGCCGAGCCAGGCGGGCCGGGGGCTCTATTCACGGACGGTGGGAATGAAAAAGTGGTGTTGTCGCCGCTGGGTGTGCATGCAGCGTCGAACTTCGATGTTGGTAGCGTCGCCGTGACCGCCAAGACACCATTGGGACGGCGCGATGCCCAGGGCGAAATAACGCCGTCCACGACATTGCACTTCCCGAGCAGCGACGCCTTCACCATCCTCAGCCTGCCGATTACTCGGGACGCTACCTTGGTAGATGCAGGTCTCGACGTCCAGGTGGCAAGGAACGCGACCATTGGCCTGTCTTACGAGCCCCAGTTTGGCCGGCGCGCTGTCAGTCAGAGTGTTTAGGGAACCTTGACGTTCGGGCTCTAGCTAGTGATAGCATTCGTGGACGGGCGCAGTCCCTCTGGCCTTCGGGCTGCAGGGCCTCGCCTTAGCTGGTACTCACGCTGGTGAAGCGGTGAGCCACCTTGTCGGGGTGATATTGGCGAAGCCCAATAGCTGCCTCTCGGTGGCTATTGGCGTTCAGCGACATTCGGAATCAGGGGTAACATTGCATCTCGTTCTGCTGTCTCACCTAAGGGGCGCAGGCCAGCATTGTCGGGAGTTAAGTGGGCTGTTGCCGTAATTGCAGTAAATTCCCGAGTCAGCCAGCTTGTTCGCGATGCAATCCGCGATGCTCTGTGGGATCTGGCGGGCAGGCCAATAGGATAGTTGTAGTAGTGTGCGTTATCGCCAAAAAAGGATGGCAGGTAATGAGAAAAGACAAATGGACCATCTTCCCCTTTACAGTCTATCTAGTTTCGCTCGCAAGTGGTGTGTTGTACGATATTTCTCAAGATCCCTGGTCGACGATATTCGCTATAGTTTGCACAATCAGCTTTCTCGCAGCATTTGGGAAATTATTGCAAGAGTCATTTTAGGGGAATTGATGTATTTCGAAAAGGAGTAAGAAACCAGAAGTCACCGGCAGCGCCACGCAAATTGGGATTGGAGAGGCAAGTCGCATGTGGCGGTGGCTGTGAGCAAAGAAGGGGCCGCTGTGCTGCGCTTGGTATGAGCCGGAGCGCCGCAAATCCAGAGGAAAGGCCGCTCGGCTGCCGCGTCGTTAGTGGGCGTGATTCAAGCCCGACGCGGATAACGGCCCCAAGGCGGGGGTGGTTGTATGACCTACAATATAGTTAGTATGATACCTCTTACGCCTATTGAGGTAATCCGGCCTCACCGCTATGTATACTTTTGTAAGTCGGTAGCGCCGCTATCAATTTGCAGACAGGTGAGCCGCCAAGCGCCGCAGTCACTTCGGTAGACAGCAGCCAGTGCCGCTCCTGCAGTTTGCAATGGATATAGCAGCCGGAACAAATTCGGGGCGAAAGGTCGAATAGGCCTTTCGCCCTTTTGTTTGCGCAGATCTCAGCAGTCGATCCGGCCAAAATAAAAGGGCCGCCCTCTACGAGGGCAGCCCTTGTCGGTACACGTTGTAAGTCGGTAGCTACCGCCGTGCGCCCCGAAATTGTCGATTGGGTTGATATTCGCTAACCCTCAGCCACGCAACAGAAATTGTCGGCTTTCTTAGCAAATATTACATGACTATGGCGCGGAAAGTGCATGACGTCGGCGGGAAATGGCCGCTTGCGAGAAGCAGCGAGATCGCTATTTTTGGGACGCGCAGCGGCCTAGCCCGGGGGCTGCGTCGCAAAATCAAACCGGGGCGCTGTGCGGCACGATGTGCCAACGCCCGGGTGCTAGATTTTTGCCAGTCCGCTTCTGGGCAACGGCTTGGCCGACGCAGACTTTGCTGCGGCAAGCCTGCCTTAGGTTCGCGCGCGAAGTGCTGACGGTGTGTTAGACGTCGATTTAGCCAGCCACCCAGCGCCAGATACCCGCAGGCCAGCCAGAGATAGGGATGTGCGCCCAGGTTGCGACCAGCCAAACGAGTAGGCCGCCACCCAACGCATGGGCACCGAAGCCGCCGAGTTTTGCACGTCCTTGGGCAATTGCCGCGAAAGGCAGGTAGCTCGTACGACGTTCCCACGCCGTCCAGCCATGGGGATCGAGCGCCGCCTTTTTGAGGTCCTGAAGTGCGGCGCCGACCAAGGCGAGAACGATGATCGCACTTGACAGAACGATGTTCTTGCCGATCGGATAGATCAGGATGTGTGACGCCCCCCAGATCGCGAACGCCCACATCATAGGGTGCCGAGTCACGCTATAAACTCCTTGCGCCGCCGCAGTGGCTGCCCCGCTGGCGCCAGGCAAGGCCGGATTGCGAATTAGCGACCCCAGAAGGAGAACGGACGCAATCAGCATTGCAACCGTCGCCACGGCCCACATTCCGTCGCCGACGTCCCACAGCGGAGCGGTCGCTGGCGCTGCCCGATACGCCCAGATTGTGGCCCCTAAAGTGACGAAGGCAATTGCCGAAAAGAGCGCCAGAAACGCCCGCTCACCTATCGCGCCGACCAACAGCCGGCGCAGCGGATGCGATAGGGCAAAGTGCGCTGCGACAAACGCTCCGGACGTTGCCAGCACCATCATAGATCCGACCATCTCAACCTCTTTCCTCCCGATCAATTGCGGCCGGGCTGCATGCCACGTATCGTACGGCTTGTTCGCCGTAGCGCATCAACGCTGCTCCCATTTGAGGCCAAAGCGGTCCGATGCGCCGGAGCGGATGGGTCGGCCATGTCCGAACAGGCCGCGTCGAAGCGGAGCGCCAAGGCCGAGTATGTTTATACCGATGTCACCCGCCATCTGCATTCGCTCGCCCTGACGCAGGAAGGCGGGCTGTCGCGCGCAGTGACCGGGCAATCCGCCAGCTATGAGCAACGAGCCGCCTTCAGGGATTTGCCGGTCGATGCGCACCGGTTCCATCATCTCATGCTGATGCCAGAAGATGCGATAGGCGAGCCGCTCCATCAGACCGGGCGCTGGGCGCATGGGGCGGAAAGAGCCGCCGGTGTCTGCGATAGGCGCGTCGTTCGGGTGCATATAGGTGGCCACACCTGTTTGCCGACCGATCGCAGCCGCGCTGCCGATATGGTCGGGATGATGATGAGTGAAGATTAGATGCCGAAGGTCGCGAGGGCTGCGTCCGAGCTGGCGGATCGAATTGAGCACGACCGATACCTTTCCGGAAAGGCCCGCGTCCACCAGCGCGAGTTCGGAAACGCCATCGAGCAGCACGCTATGGCCGTGCCAAAGGCAACGAGGTAGGCATCGTCGATGATCTTCGTCAGTCCCAATGCCTATCTCCCATTTTGCCTATCCGCGCCGGGCCGGGGCCTGGCTGTCCGGCCTCCACGGCGGTGACGGACATGCCATCCACCACACGCCTGGTGGTGAAATCGTCCCCTTGCGTATCAGACAGCGACATGCGTAATTTACAGTGTAAATCGGGTCGTGCCTAGTGGTTGCAGAAACGGGATTGAGGGACGCATTGATCGCGGCGGCGCTCCGCATCCTCGAAACGAGTGAGGAGGAGCCAAGCCTGCGCGCGGTGGCGCGAGCTGCCGGGGTATCCGCCATGGCGCCCTACAACCACTTCTCGGACAAGGTCGATCTACTTGCTTGCGTTGCCAACCAAGGATTCGAGGCTTTGAAGGAGGCCTTGCTTGCCGCTGACGACAGGCCCGAGCCCTACGAGGCATTGGTCGCCCAGGGCGTCGCCTTCGTCGACTTTGCAAAGGCGAACCCGGCCCTGTTCCGACTCATGTACAGCCATCACTACGGCAACGCCGATGGCGAGGCAGTGCGGGCGACCTATGGAATTCTGGCCGATCGCGTCACCGGAATGTTGCCCGCGCAGGCGTCGGCCGCCACGCTCGCCTGCAGGTCATTGGTGCAGGGCATGGCGACGATCGTCCTCAACGGAAGACTCGCCCCCTCTACGCCGGAAGACATTACGATGGCGGTGCGACTCCTCGTCCAGGGATTGCGGGCCAGCGTCGATTGAGGTCTCCCCGGTTCAACGGTGCTAACTAGCAGCCCTCTTGATGCTTGCCGGGTAAAGGGGCTTGGCGGTCGCTCCCCGGGCATGACGACATCCAGCTCCACGGTCTGACCGATGCGCACCAGATCGCAAAGCGCCGAGCTGATATGCGGCCAGGGAAACTGGGTGCACTCCTCCCAACTCTCGCCCTCATGGAGGATCACATCGAGCTTGCCCGCAATGCCGGCAAGCGAAGTGGCCCGGGTGGAAATTAAGGCATCGACGAGACCCTGTTCGCTGTCGCCCGCTTCCTCCTCTTCCCGCTTGGCGGCGACATAGCCTATATTTTCATCGGCGGCATTCCACAGTGACTGGTCTGCGGCTAATTCTGCCTCGGCTTCGGCACGCAGGTCGGCCATCTTCGGATCTGAACCGTAAATGTCTTCGATCGCATCCAGCGAAAAAATTGTCACCTTCTGGCCATTGTCAAACAGGCGAATTTTGGCCCGTGGGAAACCGACGTCCCGGACAAGCCCCGTCTCGAGCCCCTGCTGCTTTCGGCAAAGTGAGGGTAATCCGTGCCAACGCCCAGCCGCTAAGGGCAAAGCCAGATGCCGGTTGCATGGCGGCGCCGAGGGAATTGGCGCGCAGAGAGGCGAGCGCCACGGTCGGTATAAGAACGGCCGCTATAATTGCGAGGCGATCGAGAAGAGGCGCCTGGTGCGCAAGCTGATCAAGCAGGCGAAAGCGACCAGTGGCAGGCTTTAGCGATGCATCTTCGAAGCAATCAATATCTTCCGGAATGATCACGGATTCCAGCTGTACTGACCAATAAATGTGTTGATTTCAGCTGCGCTTGGTCGCTTTTCGGGATCGGAAGAAATTCGGCGAAGATCGAAGCGGCCGGACGAGGGCAAGTAGTGGGCGATGCCTCTATCGCTAAAATACGTTCCCTGAATCCGGCCGCCACTTTCGTCGATATCGAGCGTGGCTGCTCCTTTGTGATCCTCTGCCTCCGTTGCCGCGGCGCCGTGAACCTTGCTCGTGTACGTAGACCAAATACGCGGGCAGTGTGGCAGTAGCTCAGGAAATGCAAACACGCTCCGAGAAACGGTCTTTTTATTGGCACTTTCCGTGTCGACGCGAACGCTGAGCCAAGATTGGCGAATTGTCATCTGCATGGGGTCCGGATCCGGAAGAGCCCAACCGTTGCGCACTGCCTCGTCGTTGAGGAATGATGATGTACGCATCCCGACCCAAACGCCGTTTACATCAGGGAACTTTATCAACGTGTTTGCGAATGGCAGCTTGATGGTGAGCCGCCAGATTATTGGCCATGGTCCAGCTACGGTCACCAGAAGGGTAATTGCGCCTATCGCCGAGAACACAGCCGATCCGAGGCTGTAGAATAGGTCGATTCTGGACAGGGGCGCCGCTCCATGGAGCGATATTGCCGCATAAATTGCGGCAATGAGGAAAATTGCAACAACGAGTAAAGTGACCCGAAGCCTAAAGTCCAAAAGCATCCACATTTTGCAGCCCTCGGAGCTTGGTATTTCGCTGAAACGAATACGCCTAACGTTAGTTAAAAGCCGCATTGCCACCCAAGCCTTTGGGCGCGACCAAGGTCTTTGTTATTGACACGAGGCCCTGCACAACCATTCGCAACCACTACGCGCATGCGCCTGCTTGCACTGCTCGATCTCAACGGTGCTGTTTGCCGACGTTGCTGGAATCTGGAGAGATGAATTTGGCTATCCACCCCACATAGGTCAGCCACAGACCGGCTATGGCGAGCAAAGAAAATGCGGAGCGTGTTAAGGTCGTCGAAGCAACAAGATCGGCGGCGGCGTAGGCATTCAAGGCTGGCGCGATCAACAAGATCAGTCCGTTTAGTACCAGTAGCCAGCCGAAGAGGGAAATCAGAACGGCCGCAACACTCGACCAATATTGATGATGTGCGATGGTTACCAGGCCGGCAAGGAGCAGAGATCCGCCCGTCATCCACACCACGGCCTCGTTTTGGAAAAACGCATCGACAAGAATATCCATCTGCGACGCCCGTGCAGCGATTATGCCTGGAACAATGACGAGAAACGGCCCAAGCACGCGAGAGAACGAACGCGTTTTTCCTTCGATTTCGGGGGTGACGGGCATTTCGGCTCGGGCTTTGATGGACCAATCAAGGCGAGAAATAGGCCTGTCGTTCGACTTTTCGAGGGCATGTGACGATCGTGCTAGAACCATTTACCGGCCCATCGTCTGCTCGTCAGTGCGACACGCAGGTTGCTCGTTGGATCTAACTCAAAGAGCACAAAAGGGTTTGTGTGCAGATTGCACAGAAAGTTCAAGTCCTTCCTGAAAGTGGCGTTCGCGCCGCCGCAAGTGATTTGGGCATCGATAAAGACGATACCTATCGAGCCACCGCAATGGCATCTCCTGCTTCCTGAATGCCACGCAAATTTGCTCCGGTGACTCTGCAGTCGATTTTTCGGCCTACTCGCTATTATCTTCGCTAAAATCACACTTGTCGCTCTACGGACTTCCTAAAGAAAAAAGAAGGGGCCGCAGTGTCGTCGCAACCCTAGTGCCGATCCAGTATTCGCCGTTGCCTTTAGGCGCTGACTTCGGGGCGTCTTGTTTACCGCATTGTGCAAATCCTCAAGGAGGGAAGCCTCCTGCTTATCCGAGAGATGCCAGAATAGTTCAATGGTTGGCGTCATCTTGACCATGCTCGGCGCATTCTGCATGGAAGGGTCTTTTGGCAGCTGATCTTCGGCCGGAGAATTCTATGTACCGTCGTCATGGTCTGCCTGATGGCCCTCCGGTGGGATACGTGTTTGCCGAAGATCTCCGGCTTTATTGACTTTGAGTACTTCGCCATAGGACAGGCTTGTTTGAAGGCCGACGATGATACAAAGTCTTTGTGCATTTCGGCGCTGAATAAATCGCGACCGCAAATTGTCGCCGGAACCGTCCCACCATGGCTAGAGCTTTGGGTTGGCGAATTGGCAGGCATAGAACACGCCTGCATAAGCGAGACGAGCGATCAGGGTAGATTTCGTTGCCAAACTGGGGCGGGTAAGATCCGGTCTCTAGTCATTCATCAAAGGCCGAGGGGCAATAAGGAGCGAGGCTCACTGTAAGTGTTTACAGTGGGTTACACGAGAAGGGGTATTTGGCTAAATAAGGACAGTAGGTCATGGCAGTTGGGTTTCGGCGCGACATCGCCCTTTTCATCGCAGACGCGGCGCGCTGCCGGCGCACGGTCACATATGGCGATCTGGCCCTTCGGTTCGGAGGCATCTCCAGGGGATGGGGCCCCGTGCTGAATGCAATTGCTGCGCGTTTGCGCAAGCTCGGGCATCCGCTTTTGCCGGTCCTGGTCGTAGCTGCCGACACGGGCATGCCGTCTACCGGCGCGGCGATCTACCGCAATCTGGGTCTGGTTGATGCAGAAGCGATCGAGGCTGAGCAGCGGCGATGTTACGATTTCGATTGGGATGCCGCGTTCTTTCCTAAAAAAACCGCCAAGTGATTTTCGCCGAGGAGAACGGTGAGAGGCCTGGAGTACCGTCGAGGAAGGTGCGGTCCGCTTAGGCAACGGGTCCGGAAGATTAATTTCTGAGAACGATATTTAAACGTCAGGCGGCAGTTTTTTCTTCCTCAAAATCAGAAATCTTTCTTGCGGCCATCCAAACCGGGTGTGCAGCCGATCTCGAACCAGGCCATTGTCTGTCTTCGCCCGCCTGAGCTGACGTCGCTCCATGAGGTAGGCAAACAAGAAAGCAATTACGAGTGCCCCGAATGAGACAGCTACGGCCACTTGAGCAAAAAAATAGAAATTCATTCTGAGACAACATCAGTGAATCCCAGCGCCCGACCTATGAAACGCACATACCCTACTAAACGTCCATAATTGCGGCATGGCCGCTCCTGTCAAACGACGCCAGGAAGTGGGCCGGGGCCGACATTTAAATCTGGGGCCCCTTTGGTGTTCAAACGGTGGCAGTTTCGAGCGACACACTGGACTTCTGCAGAAGGCCAGTGTGTCGCTTTTCGCGTAGGTATGTAGCTGTCTCCCCGGATGGTGATGACATGGCTGTGGTGAAGAAGTCGGTCGAGGATGGCGGTAGCGTCGGGCTAGGGTGGCGCTGCCCTTCGCCTCGCAGCGATGTGTGACGTACAATTTACTTAACCTGATACCTCTCCCTTGTATTGAGGTAAATCGATTCAATCATTAAGTGTGTGCCTGTAAGTCGGTAGCGCCGCTATCAATTTACGGACGCTTTAGCCGCCGAGCGCAGCAGTTACTTCGGTAGACAGCCGACAGCGCCGCTTCTAGAGTCCGCGATGGATGTAGCAGCCAGAACAAATAAGGGGGCGAGAGGTCAATCAGGCCTTTCGCCCTTTTGCTTGCGCAGATCTCATTGATCGATCGGCCAAAATAAAAGGGCCATCCCCTGCGAGGACAGCCCTTTCGGCACACGTGGTAAGTCGGTAGCTTCCGCACGCACCTTAAAATCTCTGGTCACTTGGTACCGGCGAATGCTGCGTTGCGCAATAATTATCTCAATATAATTGAACAAACATTATATGACGAAACTGGCGCCATTGCTTGACGGGGGGCTCGCATACCGGCGCCACGGCGCATTATCCCGAGGCTGGGATCGGCAAGGTATGGCAAGCGTTCGTACAACGCCAGGACAGAACGCAGTTATGCAAGCCTTGGCAGTTGGTGAGCGCATGGCGCCGGTACCTGAAAATCTGGGAGCAGGAGCCAGGAAGGTACTGAGTGCGTTGCTTATGCGGCAGGCGACGGATGGGTGGAATTCCGAGGCTTATCCCTGAGCTAACCTGCTCTCAGCCTTCGAAAGTCAGTAAGGCCATTCCTGCGGCGGCAAACCAATCTCGCGATGCAGGTGCTCAGTTCTGCGGCGCTGATAGGGGAGCAAGCCCAGTCGCCAATTGCGATAGGTAGCAGAGCCCATGATCGCGCAACCAACGGCAAGGATGAATGGGCAGGTCGACAATCCCATTTTTCCCGCGCCCCTATGGGCAATGGGATCGAGCACCCACTTCGGCCCCGATCATGACCGCGACAAAAAGCGCCAGACAGGGGATGATGAAGATGCTCTCGGGCATCCAGGGTGGGTTGTGTTGGGTCACTCCGAGCAATTTATCGCGGCGCGATTCTCGCGTGAACCCGTGTCCGATTTCACCAATCGCGTGCTTTTGAGGGCGGTGTAGACAAAAAACGGCCCGGACGCGGACAATGGGGACGCGCCCGGGCCTAGCCTGTTGCGTGCGATGTTCGGGGGGATGCGCGCACCAAGCGTCCTTAGATACGCAGTTGGGCGCGGATTGGTTCATTTCGACCGGTGCCCCACGGGCCCGAACGTAATGGTAACAAGCTTCAAGGTGAACGACACAAGGTCACCCAGGACGGACCGCGAACCGGCCGCCGGTACGCAATCTGGGTGAGTCCGGCGGTGCCATGCCAACGAGGTGCAGCGCAGCCTGACACTGCGTCGTGAAACCAAACCCGGGCGCCGTGCGGTGCTAAGGCGTAAGTCGGAGCGCCGCAAACTGTCCTTGGCTTATGCGCCTCGCCCGGTGATTTTAATGTGATGATTCACTCGCAATAAAGCATGCCGGTCCGCGCGTTCTCCAGAACGACGAGCGGGCCGAAGTGAGTGGTTAGGGCATACGGTGCAAATGGAAAGTGGGCCAAAGCGGCCCACGGCTCCAAGCTATTTTATGGAACACCCGTCGCCCAAGAAAAAGGCCGTCTTTAGGGCGACGGGCAAAGGCATCTAACAAGGTCACAACATCAACATAACATCTGGACACCACTAGATCGTCTCAAGGCGTACGCTGGCGGAGCGCCGCTTTTGCCCATGCCGAGCTGAAGGTGCAGCAGGATGCTGCGGCGGTGATGCAGCGGGCCTAGCTTCGACAAGTGAGATCCGACGCACTGCACCGGGCCTATGGTGTTAGTAGCGAACGTAGCAGCCTTTGGGCACGCCCGGTGTCGGATCTCCAAAAACGCGGTTGTTGCAAGGTAAGCCTCCTGGTGGGCTACGTCTGCGCGCGTAGGAGCCGTCGGCTCCATAAAGGATGAGGGCGCCGGGCGGGGCTCTACAGAACCCGCCTTCGGGTGCGCATGGCCTTCCGGGACCGTGCGGTCTTGGGGGCAAGTAACCCGGCGGCGGCCTTCCCCAACCGGGTGGAGGAGGTCCCCCCGGCCCCGGCGGCTGGTAATATTGGGCGTTAGCTCCCGCCACCATAGCAACAAAGGCTACTCCGAGCCCAGTTGCACACGCTGCTATGACCGACCATTTTCTCAAAATCGCCATCCCTCATTGCCGGAATCAATTCGGTCTGATGGCAAAAACAACAGACAATCTTTGCGGAAATGTGACCACGCGCGCGCACGTTGTTGAAGTCAATGCCCAACCGACCAGGGCGCGGTCGACTTTGCAATGGCCGTCCGTAAGTGACAAGGCAAGCTAAATTGGGAGGGTCTACATGTTATGAAATTTATAGTTGCAGTTGCACTTTCGGTTGCTGTGGCATTACCAGCGTTTGGCGCAGTACCAACTGCGTTTCTTGGTCCGGGCGCATCATCTCTCGTGGTGCCAGCGGCTCAGGGCTGCGGCGGCGGCCGATATCGTGGGGCCGCATGGATCATGCCATCGGTATGGCACCGGTCCCTATCCGCGAGGTTTCTACGGGCGGCCAGGGCACTACTGCTGGCGCGGTTCGAACGGTGCTCGTCACTGCAGGTAGCCTTAAGGTGCCATCGAAGCGGACTCGCGCCGACCGGGCTTGCGCGTCGCCGATCTTGAGCCGCGCCGTTAGGTTACTGGATCTCTCGCCGTGCACCGACCTACGCCGGAGGGAAGCAGGCTGTAGTGAGCCGGATTGTCAAATATTCAAGACACACTTCGATACAAAGGACGGGGGCAGGCGAAACACAGATGGGGCACAACGAAAGGAAGTGAAAAGGAGTGGCACCATGTTCATGGCATTCATGTTCGTCTTCCTCGCGGCATTTAGCCTGTATTACGTGTTCGATATGTGAACCAGGCCTACCCAAGACGCCTACCGCTTCTGACCACCGTCCGCGTTTCGTGTCAGCACCCAAAAAGCAAACGCGATGCAGGCGCCCGCCAGACACATGCCCCTATGGCCGGAATTGGCTGCCGCCACCGATCTGCCCACGAAGCCTCCAGCAACCAATTAATCGGTCGCTTTGCCGCATTTGCGAACTAATTCTCAGGCAATGGCGGAAGGGACGTCCGCCGAACTAGCATTCAGCGACGTTCATAAGCAGTCAATAAGCCGCTGAGACTCTTGGGTTTTGCGAACCTATGTGTCACTATCATTCATGGGCATTCGCTGGAAATCGCGTTTGCCGTTAGGGTGAATGTTAGGGTAGGGCGGAAATGGCTCGGCAAACAAATCGTCTCAACGCTCGATCGATTCTGTCTCTGACAAAGCCCGGGCGGCACGCCGATGGCAACAATCTGTATCTCGTGGTTGAACCCAAAGGCGCGAAGCGTTGGGTCTTTCTGTTCCGGTGGCAGCACAAGCTTAAGGAGATGGGGCTGGGTGGCCTCAATTCAGTTTCCCTGGCTCGTGCGCGAGAGCTGGCTGACGAAGCTCGTGCGCAAGTTGCTGACGGCATAAACCCGATCGAAGCCAGGAAGCAGGAAAAGGTGGCGCCGACTTTCGGCGAAGTTGCCGACGATCTGATCGAGGCGATGAAACCATCATGGCGCAATGCAAAGCATGCCGCCCAATGGAAAATGACGCTCGGCGACACTTATTGCAAAGCGCTCCGTCCGATGCCGGTCGACACGGTCGACGTAGCGGCCGTCCTGAAGTGTCTCAAGTCGATCTGGCTCAAAAAACCGGAGACAGCATCGCGTATTCGCGGGCGCATAGAACGCGTCCTGGACGCGGCAAAAGCACACGGACACCGCTCCGGGGAAAATCCGGCTGCGTGGCGCGGCAATTTGCAGAACCTACTGCCGGCCGCTCGAAAACTTTCAAGAGGCCATCACGCGGCGGCGCCCTATACCGACGTGCCGAGCATCGTCGCCAAGCTGCAATCCAAGGACGCGACGGCTGCACTTGCCTTGGAGTTCACGATCCTGACGGCCGCACGCTCTGGCGAAACTTTGGGCGCCACCTGGAGTGAAATTGATCTTGAGAAAAAAGTGTGGGTCGTGCCCGCCCCAAGGATGAAGGCAGGCCGCGAACATCGGGTGCCACTCGGCCCGCGCGCCGTCGAGATCCTAAAGAAAGTAGCCAAAATTCGCACGGACGATAGCCCGGATGCGTTTGTCTTCGCTGGAGCGCGGCGCGGGAAGCCTTTGTCTGAGATGGCGATGGCAATGCTTCTGCGCAGACTGAAGCTCGACGTCACGGTGCACGGCTTTCGCAGTTCCTTCCGTGATTGGTGCGGCGAGGCCAGCACGTTCCCCCGCGAACTGGCCGAGGCCGCACTTGCTCATCTTGTTGGTGATGAAGTCGAGCGCGCGTATCGGCGTGGGGATGCCTTGGAAAAGAGGCGCCGGCTGATGGATGCGTGGAGCTCGTTTTGCTGTGGAACGAAGGGTGCCAAAATCCTCCAGATGCAGCGCAAATGATACATTGAGATGGCGCGGGGCCGGCCGGCCAGCCGTCGCATTCGGATACCGCCCCGAATGCTTGCCCCGCGTCTCCCTTCTGGCGGAGGCGGTACTGTTATGAACGATGATGACCTCCCGGATGGTGGCTCATCTGCATCTTTTCACCTGCATAGTGCAGTAGAGCGTATTGCCAGGGCGGCAAAGCTTGCAAAGGGTTGTGACCGCGCCGCAATTCAAAAATTCATTGATCCGCGCGGAGTGACATACGCACTCATCACGCGAATTGCAGAAAGCGCCGATGGTGAGCTATGGCGCGAAAGAAAAGATCGAATAAGGGAAATTGAGAACCTAGCCAAGCGACTGCGCAAGCTCCTCGACCGCGATGGTGCCTGGACTAAACGAGAGATCGAATCCTATTGGCCTGGGTCCGAAGCTTCCATGCAGCCAATGATGGATAGCCTGGCTCACACGGAAGTCGCGGTCTGGTCGTCCCTGGAAAGTCGAAATTGGGAACGTTCGCCTCAACTTGCTAAACGCCCGTATCTCGCTGTTGATTTCGGTGAGCTCAGCTATTTCGAGCTGTTGGTGCAAGATTACCTCCTCCCGCTTTACCGTGCTTGCCTGCGTATTCCGACCGCAGAACCAGGTCCGCAATTCTCTCGGTTCGGCCAAGCCGTTCTCAACGAAATGGGCATCAAGAAATCAACTGGCAAAGCCTATGCCTTAGATACCTTTCGAAAGGCCGCCAACAAGGCCCGGGAACCATCGACTGCGCCGCCCATAGTGCGTGCGGCTGGGGAAGATCGCAAATATAGGAGGCCCCGTAAGTAATCGGCTTCGGGGATTTCTCCGAAAAATATTTAATTTCCCCCAATCTATTTGAATCTCTCTCTCACCCGCATGCTCTGCGCACGATGATGAATGTCAGAGCCTGCGAGTGAATTTGCGACCGAGTCTCGCAGACTTCTGGTGTTCCTCGTCACGATGCATGAGGACCCAATATGAACGCTCAGCCCTATGCGCGCTGTGTTACCGAACTAGCAAAGTCCAAGGCCGCCGGCATTGGCTATGTCAGTCTCTTCAAGGCTATAGCCGACGGTCGGCTGAAGGCCATCAAGTTCGGCCGCAAGACGCTCGTTCGAGATGAGGACCTAAGGGCCTTTCTCGACAGCCTGCCCGCCGTCAAACCCAGCAAAAGCCCCTGAACAAAAAACGACCGACGCTCGGCATAAGCGTCGGCCGCTGGATTCCGTCTGCAATTCCCCTCGTCACAAGGCAAATTACATGTCGAAACAAATATCTCAATTTGACCGAAAATCCAAGAAAATTAAGTCAGCAGTGTTGCCCCATATTGATTGGCAGCTATCGGCGCCGCTTTCACCCGCGGCTGCGCGAATTGCTCACCGCTTCCGTCTTGCGCCAGCTACCGCAGAACTGATCGCCTTGCTCGCTGGTCTCGGTCAGGAGAGCGTCCGTCATGGCTGAAAGCGCTCTCGAGCCATTCCAGAAGTGCTCCAACTGCACTGTTTACAGACCTGACATTCCGGCTGCTCTCGACGTGTCCTATCAAGCTGGCGTCGATTTCGCGAGCTGTTTCCCCCGTGTCCGGACAATACTGGCTTCCTATATAGCCGACCAACAGACCGTAGACGCCGTCACAGCCGAAATTCTGATCCCAATAGCTCTGAACGAAGCCTCGGTGGTCGAAGCCACTATGCTGATCGCGGGGGCATCGTCCGACCAGGCTAAGCTTGGCGTTGACCGGTTTAGGGAAGGTTTTGCTTTCGCGACCTCTAGCGTCGGAGGGCAGGCATGAGTAGGGATCCTCAGTTCCCTCGTACCCAGGTGGTTTACAGCGCGCCGGGGATGGAACACATCGATCGTCGAGAAATCGAACGTCTCGCGACTGCTGTCGATCGTGAGCTTAATTCGGACCGCCGCTTTTTCGAGCGCCGTCCTTACCGCAACTATCGGCTGCGTCAGGCTTTTCCTAATGAGCGTAAGGCTGCCGAATTAGCTGGCACCTGCCGGTTAGAACCGGGCCTTCAGGCCTATGTTTGTGTAAGGCAGGTCGAGCCAGGACACAGAATTCGCTTGTTCTGCTTAAATGTGCCTGGTCACGAAACGGACCTCAGCGAGGCTGAGGCAAAATCTACCTACGACCAACTAATCAGCTCCTCGCAAAAGGTCCAACAAATCGAGGCGACGCTTTCGAAAATTCTGGGAGGGCTGGCATGATCGCGCCCTCCTCAATACAGGCTGCTGCGGCCCTTGGCGCTGGGCTGGATATCTTCCAGTCACGAATTCGATCTGTGCTGACTGATGAAATTGCTGACAAGGCAATGGCTCAGCGCCTCAGTACGCGGCTCGCCGGCATTGTCGCCGAGCAGGAGCTCAGTTTCATAAAGGCTGCAGCTCAGATGAACGGAGCCAACGCTGTAGAGGTTCAGGCACTCGTGCATGGCTTTGTGTGGAGTTTCGCAGTCGGCACTGCCGCAATGGGAGATGCGACATGCTAGGCATCTCCCGCGCAAAGCGACAGCTGGATTTCAACGGCATTAATTCTGCTGCTCTTTCAGCGCTGCCCTCATTGCTGGCCAGATGGTTGCCCGGTGGCAGGCGCAGTGGTCACGAATACCTCGCTCGCAACCCCAAGCGCGCTGACCGAGCGCCAGGCAGCTTTGCCGTCAATCTGGTGACTGGCAAGTGGGCTGATTTCGCCACCGATGACCGGGGCGGCGATCCGATCTCCCTTGCTGCCTATTTATTCGACCTGTCCCAGGGCGAAGCCGCCCGTCGTCTCGCCGAAATGCTCGGCATTCAGGAAACATTATAATGGACGCGACAAATCCCTTCGCGCCGCTCGAAGACGACGAACTGGCTGCACAGACCACTCGTTCGTTTAACGATGACTGGCGCCCTTTGATTCCGATCCCTGAGACGGCGCCAAAGCTCCCGCGTGCGCTTGTCGACCGGATCGCCCCAGCCGGTTTCGAGTTTGGTGCAATTTGGCGATATCACACGGCCCAGGGAGATCGAGCCTTCTTTGTCGTTCGATATGATAAGCCGGCTAATGGCGCCCCTGCGGACAAGCAAATTCGTCCTTTTTGCTATTGTGGAGGGCCGAACGGTCAAGCCGAATGGCGATCCAAAGCCCTCACAGATAATCGGCCTCTCTACAGGCTGGATCTTCTAAGTCAGCGACCTGATTCTCCTGTTCTGATCGTCGAAGGCGAGAAAACTGCCGACGCTGCCGCTCAGCGGTTTCCTGAGTTTGTCGTAATGACGTCCTCAAGCGGTGCCAAGGCCGCGACCAAGACTGATTGGAGCCCTCTGAAGAGGCGCAAAGTTACGATCTGGCCCGATGCCGACGTGGCAGGGGCAGGCTACGCCAGTGAGGTCACGGCAATCTTGCACCAGATTGGTGCCAGAAGTGTCGCAACCGTAGCAGTGTCGCAAGCATGGCCGCAGGGCTGGGACCTAGCAGATGACCTGCCTGCCGGCCTCGATAGTAGCGCGCTGTATGCCCTGCTTCAGGCCGCCAAGCGATCGGACGACGGTCCTCTACCGCTATTCCCTCCGATGCCGCCGGCTGAGCCATTCCCGGTCGAATATCTCGGCCCTGTACTGACAAACGCTGCGGGTGCCATCGCGCGAAAGGTACAGGTCCCGTGCGCTATTGCGGCCCAATCGGTCATGGCTGTAGCTGCCCTGGCTGCGCAGGCGCACGCCGACGTTAAACTGCCATATGGCCAAACAAGGCCGATCAGTCTGAACTTTGTAACGATAGCAGCCTCAGGCGACCGGAAATCGTCGGCCGACAACGAAGCTCTGTGGCCGATCCGCAAGCGAGAAAAGACGCTCAAGGAGGAACATGAAGTGGCCATGGAAACGTGGCGCATCGAGCATGGCGCCTGGAGCGCGGAAAAGCGAAAAATTGAAGCCAATACCAAGATGGATCATTCGCAGCGAAAAGACGCACTGCGAAACCTTGGCCATGAGCCGGAACGCCCGCTGCATCCAATGCTGACCGCTCCAGACCCTACGGTTGAAGGGCTGGCAAAGGCCTGGATCAATGCGCCGGCATCCCTTGGGATTTTCACAGCCGAAGGCGGCATGTTCGTTGGCGGTCATGGAATGTCCGACGAAGCCAAGCTCCGTACTGCTGCGACATTCTCACAGCTGTGGGATGGCCGGCCGGTCAAGCGTATTCGGGCGATCGACGGCGTGACGCTCCTATATGGGCGACGCCTTTCCCTACACGTCATGGTGCAGCCGAGCGCTGCATCTATATTTCTGGCTGATCCGACCTTGCGTGACCAGGGCCTCCTATCTCGGATGCTGGTTGCGGCCCCTGGTAGCATCGCCGGCAGTCGTCTTTATCGCGATACCCAGCCAGAGGACGATGCTGCCATTCGCGCCTATGGTGCCTGTATTCTATCGCTGCTCGAAGATCGTTGGCCGCTGGTCGAGGGCAAGTCGAATGAGCTTGAGCCGCGAGAGCTCAGTATGTCAGCGGCCGCGTCCGGAACCTGGAAGGCGTTCTTCGATCATATCGAGAGCCAAAGCAGCAAGCAGGGCGATCTGGCACCCATTCCAGACTTTGCTGCCAAGGCGGCCGAACATGCCGCGCGGCTGGCTGCCGTCATCGCCATTGTAGAGGATGTGCATGCCTTTGAGATCAGCGACGCGGCGATGCAGTGTGGTGTCGCTCTTGCAGACTGGTACGTCGCCGAGGCACTGCGGCTGCAGCAAGCATCACGGACCGACGGGCGGCTGCTTCGTGCTGCGGACCTGTTGTCCTGGTTGCAGGGGCATGACGAAAATCAGATTGGCTTCCGTGAAATCCTTCGTCTTGGACCCAATGCCGTTAGGACCAAAGAAGCAGCTGAGTCTGCCATCGACATCCTGGTCAAGCATGGGTGGGTGGTCGAAATCTCTAAGCGGCCGCGTCTCCTCCGTATCATCAAGGGGGAAACTGACTGATGGCTTATGCGCGCTTCAAAACCACCTGTGACACTGCGACACTCGCGACGTTTGCGACGTTTCAGGGGAAATCGGCTCAAAGTGTCGCAAGTGTCGCGACTGTCGCAACGTCGCAGCTCCAAAAACAACAGGGAATTGTCGGGACCGTCGCAACTGTCGCAGATGGCGACTGCTATGATGGATCATCCAGAAAGCTCTCTCCCGGTGCTGTTGGGGTCGCCGACCCGATGCCCGCAGATCCATATACCGGCCCCTTTGCCGACGATCTCGCCGCTCTCCAAGCGGCCAACCCGACAAGCGACGATCAACGCTGGCGGGATGCCTGTTTCGATGCCCGGCGCTTCCTGGAGCTATGGGGCACCGAGGCTTCCGAGCTTGGCTGGACCGCGGCCGACCTCTTCAGCCTCCATCCGATCGTGCCATTCTCCCGCTGCGACGTGATGGGCCTTGTTTGGCTGTTGCGAGGGAGGAGGGTCGCCGACCTCGATCGGAACGGGGCGCGCCTTTCGAGCGGAAATCGGATCACGAAACCGACCACGCCACGCTTTCTAGCAGATGGAATTCAATTCCATTGCCCGGAGGTAGAGGCCAACGTCGAAGTAGAAATAGAAACTAAAGTTCGTTCTTCCAATGCAATATTTCAAGTAACGCACTAGCTGAGCATGGAGCATTCGTGATGGCTAAAAGGCTTCTGGGCATTATCGTCACATGCCAATTTTTATTTTTGTTGTTGACAGACTTCCTGGATGTTTATTCCAGTTCCTTATATTGGAATATTGCAATAGTAACGGAAATCGTATTGGTAACAGTATTTCTGTTTTTTTGCGCAATTGCGTTTATCTGCAATTTATTGGTGGTTGATTTTAAGGTCTCTACAATATTAGCTACGTTCTCTCTACTCACGCTTGAGATATTTGCCCTGATTTTTCTCTACGCCGCCATATATTCAGATTGTGGTATTCAAAATAGCGATAAGGCCCCGGTTAATGACTTTGCCGACTGCTTGTATTTCTCGATGATGACCTGGACTACGGTCGGCTATGGGGATCTTGTTCCGGTAGGGAAAAGCAGAATATTCGCCATGTGCGAGGCATTTTCACAATACGTCGTGATGGCTCTCTTGGTCGCCGCCTTCATCTCGCTGGCGCAGTCAATGCGCGAGCAAGCTCAAAATCGGCGTGCTGTCCCTTCTGAATGAACTCGATTTCAGTTAATATCCAATCTGACAAAACAGGACGACAACAGGCTATGAAATTCGTATCGGGACAATCCGGCAATCCCGCAGGCAGGCCTCAGGGCAGCCGTCATAAAGCGACGCTGGCCGCCGAAGCTTTGCTGGATGGCGAGGCGGAAAAGCTGACCAGGCGCGCAATCGATCTGGCGCTCACCGGCGACGCCCAGGCACTTCGGATGTGCCTCGATCGCATCGTCCCGGCGCGCAAGGACCGCCCTGTCACTTTCAAACTCCCGCCGATCGTGACCGCTGCGGATGCCGTCAAAGGCTTCACAGCCATCGCAGAGGCCGTTGCCGATGGCGAACTGACACCGTCCGAGGCTGCGGAGTTCGGTAAGCTGCTGGATGGCTTTACGTGCGCCTTGGAGGCTTCTGAGTTCGAAGAGCGCATCACCAAACTGGAGGCAAAGGCAAGCCTATGAGCCGCAATCTGGAAACACGCCTGCGCAAGGTCGAGGAGAAGCTCTCACCGGACAAGAATCCACCTGTGTTCTTCGCCGACGATGACAAGCAGGAAGCGAAGATCGTTGCCGAGCATCCGAACGCGGTAATCGTCCGCTGGAACATCGTCGATCCGACGCCCCGACCGGACAGCGTTCAGTGAGGATGTGCAATCATGGCTAGGTCAATTGATCTGCGGCTGCAGCGTCTGGAGCAGCGCCATAGGTCCGGCTCGCGCTTCATCGTCATCAAGGCAACGGGCGAGGGCGACGAGGCCGAGGCGAAAGCCCATTTCAAGGAATGCACAGGATCCGATGTCGAAGACAGTGACACGTTGGTGCTAATCCGAACCTTTTACGAGGGTGGTCCAAACGACCCTGCACAGAGCAGAGATGGCAGTTGCTATGAGATCCTGTCCATCGTCGGGGATAAAGATATGGCCGAGATTGTTCGAGCCGCAGACGGCAAGACACGGGGGCTTCCGCCATCGCTGCGATCTGATTAAGGCTCACGGGTTCCAGCTGTGCCCATCGATGAACCTATCTATTTCGGATGCCGATGGTTGTTTTTCGGGATCAGGCGAAATTCGGCGGAGATCAAAGCGTCCGGACGAGGGCAAGTGGTGGGCAATGCCTCTGTCGCTGAAATAGGCTCCCTGGACCCGGTGGCCGCTTTCATAGATATCGATCGCGGCCGCACCTTTATGGTTTTCGGGTTCAGTCGCCGCGGGACCGCGCACCTTGCTTGTGTAAGTCGACCAGATGCGTGGGCAGTGCTCAAGCAATTGAGGGAAAGCGAACACACTCAGAGAATCGGTCTTCTGATTGGCACTTTGCGTCTCAACGCGGTCGCTTAGCCAGGATTGGCGAATTCTCATCAGCATAGGGTCTGCCGGCGGAAGCTCCCATCCGGCGAGCTGCGCCTCGTTGTTGAGGTATGACGAAGTTCGCACCCCAACCCATACGCCGTTTACATCCGGGAACTTTATCAACCTGTTCGCGAACGGCAGCTTGAGGCTTAGCTGCCAGATCTTTGACCACGGTCCGAGCAGTCCAATCAGAACGGCTATGGCCCCAATCGCCGAAGATACAGCGGATACGACCCTATAGCCCCAGCCGAAATATGTGTGTGGAATCCCGCTATGGAGCGAAATTGCCGCGTATATCGCGGCAAGGAAGAAAATCACCACAACGAGTAAAGTGATCCGAAGCTTAAGATCCAAAAGCATCCACATTTTGCGGTCCCCGGAGCTTGGCGTCACGCTGAGACGAATATGAACGGCGAGAGTCGAAAGCTATATTACTACGCAGGCTTTGGGGAGGGACCAAGGTGTCTGATTGCGACACGAGGTTCGGTGCAGGCATTTCGTAACCAGTACGCGCGCATTTGCGAGGCATGAATGCAATCGAGATGCTGCAGGACGCCCTGACGACGCTTTGCAGATCATTGAGGATTTCTCGATCGGCGTGGCTGACAACGATTGTCGGGGGCAGCTACGGCTTTTCGTCGCTGGATGAAAGAGGAGCGGCCTTTGGGGGATCAAGGGGCAATCCCAAACCCTTGCGATACTGGCGAATAGCGAACTCTCGTTCTGCGCGAGCATCCTGGTATGCGACGCCAGCCAACAACTCCTCGCGACGGTCCCTCGAAGCGGTACCCAGAACAGTACCCGCCAGGAGTTCCGCCGCAAATACGATGGAAATAAATCCTGCGACTGCGGCGCGCGAACGGCCTCTTCCAACAAGATAGATCAGAAGCAAACCGACGAAGGTTAGGATTGCTGGAATTAGTGCGGCGACCGCTGGTGACCTGCTCGATCCAGTGAGAAAGCCGGAGACGATACCGGTAAAGCCGATTGGGAAAGCAGCAAAATACCCGGAGACTACGGGAGCGACTCGGCGTGGAGTATGAGCCGTGCGTCGTGTCCAAACCCAAGCGATGAAAAATGGCGGAACAAATACTACAGCGCACACAATTAGCAAAAATACTACGAGCCAGATGCTGTTGACTAAGTCACTCCACGTAATCATGGCTCACTCAGCAATCAGACCCCATGCAAATTCCTCTACGCGGCCCGAATTCGAGTACGCTTTTGTCGGGTGGGACGATGGCCTCCACACCAGGAGCAATCCCACCTCCGCCTCCGCTCGGAATGCAGTGCACGAATTTTGAGCGTTCATCGTCAGTAAGTACCTGCCCCCCAGAGAGTTTTGCACGCCAAACGGCACATTCTCCTTCGGTGACGTTGAGCGTACCTGGATTGGAAGCCGGGGATGTTGCATTTTCGGCGTGCGCAAAACTGGTCATCGCGACAAATCCTGCAGCCAAAACAGCTTGAGGAAGCATTGTCTCCTCCAAGGATGCTCTACCACTCGAACATTACCACAAAAGCAGATCGTATGTCTCGCAACGGGAAGTCATCTGCCGCCCGGTCGACCAATCAAAGCGACTACAGTAGAAATAATGCACGCTTATGATTAGCGCCCGGAACCGAGAGGTTGCCGGGCTTTCCGTTTGCGGCGAGGGTCTATGCCGCTTCTTGGGCAACGCCAGCGCGCGCAGCGATGCTGCCAAGAGGATTTATTCGCCTTCGACTTACGTCGACCGATTGCCGTTTCGAAGTTCCTCCAAAACCTCCTGAAGCAATGCACGAATCAAAGTCAACTCGTCACTGATTTCGTTCGCAGCCGTGATAGCGCTAGCCTTGCCTAACCGGGAGGCGAGAAGTCTGTCCGTCCGGCGTTCTTCAATGAGTTTTTTGGCGTCGTCTACTAATTTGGCCATCGTCATGTTCCCTTGCAAAGGCCACGCGCGTCGCTGCCTGGCGTGATCTCAATATCGATCAGAACGATACCTATCGATCCACCGCAATGGCATCCCCTACTTCCCGGATGCAGCCCAGATTCGTTCTGGTGACTCTGTGGGCGATTTTTCAGCCGGCCCGCTACCCTTGGTGGCCAAAATCAGGCTTGCGACTCCACGGACTCCAGAGAGTCATTTTCAAGCGTCGCGAATATCGACAGTAGTATCAATATACAGGATAGTTCCTAGTGCGCGAGCGAGAGGCGGCAAGGACTATAAGCTGAAGATCGCGAACCCCAAGAAACGCAACAGCCGAAGGAGGGGGCATCCGTCGTGCCGGACAAGGCACAATAAATTAATATCCAGCTACTTGCGGGAAATACAAAACATGACGACAAAAAATCAAAGGATGAGGGTTGAAATGTCCACTCCTTTTGAAGTCGTGAGTCTAGAAAAGATCATATCAGTAAAAAAGGGATTTAATTTTATTCCCAATCTCATAAGGTGGGTTTTAAGTATTATCATTGCGTACCTTTGCGGATACGTGCTATTTTCTATGATGTTTCGAACGGGTTTTTATATATCCGCGCTGGCATATGAGGTAAATGTAGGCGCACTATTTTTTTTATTTTGGTTACCGTTAATAATGGTTTTGTTTTCCTTTATTGTTATTTTTCTCTTTACCCCATTCTGGTTTCTGGGCAAAATCGAAAGGGATTCAATTGTCGCTCTGGCATTTACAATAATATTGTGCGTATCCTTTGCGAGTTCGGCGCTTTACTCAGCAAAAAAGGACAGCGGTTGGTATACTTTCGATTGCGTAGTTTTAGTTGTATTTGGCGTTTTTGCCGTAAATTTTGCTTTGAATCTCATTTATATACTGTATATGCGGGGCAATGATCTCGGAAAATCACTTTTGCTCAATGCTCGCATTCGCGATTATTTTGTATACGGGTTTTCCCTTAGGCGTTTATTTTTGCTCGTTGCGAGCGCTATATTATGCATCGTTCGAATATTTCTAATTTTCACTGTAGGCTTTTTATTCTATATACCCATTGGGTTAGTGTCGCTTGCGTTGCCGCCGCTGGCGTTAGCTATGACACTTGCTTTATTTCTCGTTTTTAGGCAGCGAATAGGTGCCTCAATTATTGATGCATTCCGCCTTCTAAAAGCCAGAATGCAAATGGGGGCTGACGAGCGCATGTCGTATGACAGGCGGGAGCCGATATTATTTCTCCGATCTTTCTTTGACGACGATATAACTGCACATTCTTATTCGGGCCGAATTCTCTCAAGAATTACGGGTCTCAACTTGGGAGAGGTTCGAATAGAAGAGTGCATGGTTGAAACGATAGGGAGGTTGGGGCCGGTTGTTGCGATCAAGCAACCCGATACGACCGTGACACCAATTGGAGCAGTAAGGGCTGCGGCCGTAGGGGATTGGAAAGAGGTAGTGCGCTCCTATCTCGGAAATTCGAAAGCGATCATTGCGATGTATGGCCTCAGTCCCGGGTTGGGTTGGGAATTTGAGGAAATATTCAACAATGGATATTATAGCAAGTTGGTTATTATTGTCCCTCCCAGAATAAACGCGACCCCTACTGAGATTCTTGAGACACTAATCGGTAAGCAAAACCCTCCATCAATTTTAAAACCCAATCAACGTTTGCTTGCTTTAGCACGATGCAGTTCATCGGGGGTTATAAAGATTTTGGTAGCAGGGACGCGGGATTCTACCTCGTATACTCTTGCGCTTCGATATTGCCTCAATACGGTTCTCCGGGAAAAACAGTTGGCAAGTATCCCTGCAAATGTGGCTGGCGGTGATTGGAAGATTGAGGAAGGAGCATTAGATCGTTTACGCATGAAACGGGAACAACCACGACGTGCTTAGCTGGTTGGGTGCGTCTATTATGATGGTCTTTAAGTTGGGCGCTATTCTGGACCTCTGAAGGCTTGTGCGGGGCGCGTGCCGGATTTGGACACGCGGCTGGGGAATGCCGTTGATCAGAATTTTGGTCCCGATCTGAACGCCGTTACGCAGCTCAACAATTTGAAGGCCACGACGGCGGCCAACGGATCACAGCTTTATGGCGCTGCTCGTGCCAATCCGAATGCTGTGGATGTCACGCCGGTCCTGCAGCAGATCGATCAGCAAATAGCGCCGGGCCTTACGGCGATGGTTGGTAGCGGTGTCCAGGATGATCCAATCACCGGAGCGCTTCGCCAAGCACGTTCCTATATTGCCGGAAATGGCTCTCAGGCAGCCAACATCGACACGTTGCACCGTGCACAGGATGTCATTGACGATATGGCTTCCAGCGCCTTTAGACAGGGAAATAATGCCCAAGCGGGTGCGCTTTGGAATGTGCGGTCCAACCTTCTTCAGCAGATGGATGCGGTCAATCCTGAGTATGCCGCTGTTCGTTCTCAATATGCTTCCGACAAGTCTATCGAGAACGCATTCCAGAATGGTCGTGATGTTCTGGCTACGCGAACGGATGGGCAGGTTTTCGACCCAGATCTGCTCGAAAGCCGCTTAGCGCAGATGTCACAACCTGAGCAACAGGCTTATCAACTCGGCGCGCGCAAGGCCATTACCGATGTCAGGGGCCAAGCCCGCAACGACCCGGCTGGGCTTCGTACTAAGCTGGCAAACGACAATGGTTATGCTGTTGGGAAGCTTCGTCAGGTGTTTGGCGATCAGCCTGTCCAGAATATTCTCGGGGAGCTCGACAACCAAGCCACGATGCGCGGAACGAACAATGCTGTGCTTGGCAATTCTGCCACGGCATTTCGGTCCGCAGCGGACGAAGCAATTCCGGGATTCGGCGCAAGTGCTCACGCGCCATCAGGTGGGCACGGCCAATTTCCGCTAGCCGTCATGGCCGGTGAGGAATTCGGGCGCCATCTCGGCACGATGTTTGGAACTCCCGAAGCGGGATCAGCCCTTGGTGCTGTTGCAGGGCCAGCCCTTTCCTGGGGCGCCGGTAAGATTGCTGCCTCGAATGCTTTGCAGAGTGGGGCCGCTCAAGGTGCTGCTAGACAAGGAATGGCGAGCGTCCTGACGACGCCAGGACAGGATGCAGTCATGCAAGCTTTGGCCGCTCGTGAGAGAATGGCACCGCTGCCGGCAAATCTGGGGGCATGGGCCAGGAAGGTGCTGAACGCTCTGTCGATGCAGCAGGCCGCTCAGGGGCGAAATTCCGCGGTTTATCCGTGGTCCAACTCACTCCCAGCCCTCGCCAGTCAGTAAGGCCATTCCGGTGGCGGGAAGCCCATCTCGCGATGCAGTTGCTCAGTTCTGCGCCGCTGATACGGCAGCAAGCCTCGGCGCCAGTTGCGATAGGCAGCGAAGCCCATAATCGCGCAGCCAACGCCAATGATAAATGGGAAGGTCCACAGCCCCATTTTGTCCGCGCCCCAATGCGCGATGGGATCGAGCAGCCACTTCAACCCGATCATTACCGGGATAAATAGCACAAGGCAGAGGATGATGAAGATGCCCTCAGGCATCCATGGCGGCCGATGTTGGGTCATTTGGGCATCGGCGGAATTCTCGGACCCGGTTGGCGCCATTTGTCCTTAATTTCGTGATGCAGTTTCTTTGCGGCCGCCCTTGGCGTCAAAGTCTGCTCTCGATGAACGCAGGCAGCGGCAGCCCACCTGCGTGTCGCCTCTTCAGACATGAGCGGGGGCAACGCAGCGTCTTGTGCTGCTTCCAGTTCCCTGCGCGTCGTATACAGCTCTTGCTGCAACTGGCTGATGCGTCGGCGCTCGGCGGCTACCTGCAGCCATGCCAATCCAGCAAATAAGTGGGGGTCTACACCTCTGGACATTAGAGAGCCTTCGAAGAAGGGGGGATTTCTGCTTTGATGTTTACCACAGCGAGATTCTCGTGTGAATCCGCGCTGCGGTGAAAAGGCTCAATCCGATTTCGGTGTAGCCCTGGATCGAGCCTAGCTAAAAAGCAGGGTGCTACTTCTTTGAAAATGCCTGATAGCTTTCTGGCGGGTTGGCTCTAGCTGCCTCTTCCATTAACGCGTCGCGATACGTGCGGTCGTGAACAATGGCTTCTGTCCGAGCCATTTCGACATTTAAGTCTAATAGCGACCTTAGGCCCTGGAAAGCCGGCCAAAGTCTTTGGATCACGAGACCCAGACCCGCACCTGCTATGACCGTGCATAGTTGGACAGGTCAGCCATCTGGTTCCGACACGCCAAATATTTTAATTCCAACCAAGCCGGCGCAAGACAGACCGGCCACTGCAAATAGAATGGCCCAAAACCGCAATTGTAGATGGAGGGCGATACCATAATCACCTATTCGCTTCGCAGAGAATCCTGCAGCCTTTAGGATCGTCGCCGTTAAAATCATCGCGGGGAGCAGCCCGGCCATTATGAGCGACAAAAAGGCAATTAATTCCTGTGTGGCGCTTTCCAAGCCTTTGGACGGCAATAGCCAAAGGGCGGCGCCACCTAGAATGATCGCGAGTGTTGAGCGGATTAATCCCATCGCCTAGGTCAGCTCGATAGCGCCTTTCGCAGCCCATGCACTCATGGCAGACGCCAAGGCCTGGGTGACTCTATTCCAGTCCATAAGGCCATCGACCTCAATAACCTCAGCCTCGATCTTTGGCGTCAGCGACCAGTGAGTTTCAGATTCTAGTTGATTTGTTATTTCTCGAAATAGATGCGACTCGCTCGAATTAATTGCGACTGGCGTGACAAATTCCCACGTACCCCCGCTACGGGAATTTAATAATAACTCTCATCCACCCCTTCTTCGGGAAGGGTGGGATTGCCTTCGGCGTCTGTGATCAGGTTCCAGTTTCGATAGTAGCGCAGCGTGTCGCCGCCTGCACTGACCATGACGGCCTTGGTGTCGCCCCACAAATGCCTCTCATGACCCGAAAACGGGGAGCCGAATCCTACAGAAGTCCAGCCAAACGCGCTGCCGCCGCCGTTGCTCATCAGCGAGCGCGCCGCGGCCGCCAGAAACGCCCATCCATGCGGGTCCTCCGCCACATTGCAGCCCCCGAAATAGAGACGGCCATTGCTTCTGGGAAAAAGCCGGTCAAAGCCCTGGCGATAAAAGTGGTCGTACCACACCCGGCGGGTAATCGAGTCGGAACAAACCTTGATATGGCCTGAGCTGCCGTGCCCCGTGACGATACAATTACTGAAAGTGACGCCATCCTCGATCAGCTCTCGCATTCTCCTCTTCATCTCGATCAAGCCGTATTCCAGGTGCATGCTGTAACTGTCGTCGGATGATTCCCGTTTGAAAACCATTCGGCTGCGAAGGGTGTCAACGCTATCGATGCTGAGCAGTTCATAGTATTTTCTTCCCATTTCAAGCTCCTTCCGTTAGCTCGACCATCGCTCTCTCCTGTAAAAGCTGTCATACTGGCCACATGCCGCGTTATTTGGTCGTGGCCTTCTCGAGTTTGCACTCATGTACTTCTAGCGCGGCTGAAACCGACCAAGACCAACTAGAAAGACGATGTTCGAGTGACCAACCTTAGCCCTTTTCTTGGCGCGGCTAATCCCCAGAAAAGAGGATGAGGATTAGCGATGGCCGAAAGTCTACGATTGAGTGGTTGCGGGCCTGAGCAAGGCTGCAATCAGCGCCGAAGCAGTAAGGGCCAGGAGGCCGCAAACGATCAATGGGAGCTGAACGGCAGCTGAGGCCAGCGCACCCGCGACAATACCGGAGAGCGCTTCAGCTCCGACCTGTAACCCCTGATTGGTTCCCATGACTCGGCCTTGCTTGTCCGCCTTCGATCGAGCGGAGAGAGCTGTGATTTGGGGTGTTGGGCTAGTATGGAGGAGCGGGACTCCGTCGAACCCGATTCAATAATGACGTCGTGCCAATGGGTTAAAAGACCCGTGCTGTTGGCACCCTATGATTTACCCCAACTTAAACGCTCTGTGGCCGGGCTTATGCAGGGATTAGCTAGGACGTCAGCCGCTTAAGGGTGGCCGCGGCGTCGATTGCATTCGCTGAACCAGGATCACCCTTATGGAACATCACGACGGTGATCGTGACGTTCTTGTGTGGGGCAAAGATCGGGACACCTGGCGTATAGGTCGTGGTAGCAAACGCGGAATTGCCGAAATAGTTGACATTGGTCGACGCCATCCCGGGCGTCGTGCCGACGTAGTTGACGCCGTTTTCGGTGTTGGGATTGGCGATAATGAAAGCGCTGTAGCCTTGGGCGATCGTGAGTTCGGCCGCCTTCTTGAGCGCAGCATTGTCGGCGCCATTCACGAACAGCGCACCGCCCGCGTTCACCTCGACCCGCCAAACGTTCTTGGAAAGCGGTAATTCGCTGGTGGTTACGCAGCCAGCGAGCAATAGCGCGGCCAACATTGGCGCGACGATTTTCATATATTCCCCCAATGCGCCGATTGTTATCGAGTCTGTAGGTGGCAATTTTGCCGCCAACTTTACGCGTATACGCTCGGGCGTGACGGCATTGTTATACCAGTAAGTTGTTTGCCCCAATACATTTTACGGTGGCGTTGCCATCACCTGCAATTCGCGTAATGTCGATTATGGGGCTGAGGGAATAGGTGAATGTTTCGTATTTGTTTGGTTTTGGCCACGTCTCTGATGACATTAATTGGTATGCAATCGTCACAAGGCGCGGATATCCGCAAGTCAAATGATCCGCGCTGCAGTTTTACATTATCCGGGGATATTGTTAAGGGCGATGCAAAGAAAATTGGAGGGTTAAGTTCCAAGTTGGGCGATACCCTATGCCTAGATAGTCAAGGTGGAAGTTTTATAGAAGGCTTAGATATTGCTTACTCTCTTTCTTTTTCGGGGATCTATACTGCGTTGCTTCCCGGTGCTGAATGCTACTCCGCATGCGCATTTGCATTCATGGGCGGAGGCGAAATGGAAGAAACAGCGTTCTTCCCTCATCGGAAGATGAGTACAAAGGCGAGATTGGGGTTTCACGCTCCTTATATTCTCCCAAAAGACAACGTCTACACGCCCGAAAACGTGAAAGAGGCATACTCGCTAGGGCTGGATGCAGTGTCGAGAATGATGGAACTCGGAAACGGAGCAATACCAAGCGACATTATAATCAGGCTTCTTCGAAGCGGACCGAGCGAATTGTTCCTTATAGACAATCCAGCACTCGCAAAATCGCTGCATATTACGATCTCGGACGCTCCTCGCGCAACATGGGATGAGCAGGCCGCGTGCAACGCTTGCGGGAATGAATACTCTGATGGACCGGTCAAATGTACTAGACCTAAAATTACAGAACTTCCGAACGATACAAGACAATTCGATTTTGAAGGATTTGGCGCGGAAGCCAGTTATTATTGTTCCGTTAGAGTTACGAAGACTAAAACAGGCGCTATTAAGGCCGCGATATCGAAACTCGCCGTTGATGAGGACTTCCCACTCAATCCGAAGAGCTTTCATGCGCTAAATGATTCGGACGCCCTCGGATCGTTCACAGGCCAATAAAGTAATAGCACGTCGCTACGGTTCTTGCGCCCTGGGGTTTGGCACGCGGCCAACCTCAATGCCGGGTCCACCCCCCGCCAAAAATAAGCTTGTCCAAGGAACGAACGTCGCGATCTGCTCCGATTGGCCTTCGTCCTCAATGGTATGCAAACTGGCCAATGTAGAGGTTTCGAATTCCAGGGCTTGCTCGTTCGGCGCCTCTTTCATGGCGCCCATATCACCCATTCCCGCTCGATAGTTGTGGCGCCCCGCTCAATCACCTTCAGCAGGTCATCCGGCAAAGGCCATTGAAGCGTCTTTGCTTCGGCTCACGGTAACGCAAAAGTCAGGCAGACTGTATCAAAATGCGGACTGAAGATTGGGAATGACAGGGAGCCATGATAGCTTTGACCATGGCGCATTTATCAAGTACGGACACACGCGTGTAGTTAAGAAAGGCTCGCGGTCTTTGGCTTGGCTTTCGAGAATACAGCTACA
>Ga0206877_10029_pt1 | contig 46991 bp, 42 predicted proteins | sample Alteio_BWOrgCont_7_FD_152623 | JGI IMG/M metagenome (GOLD analysis project Ga0206877, IMG submission 152623) | Enriched cells from forest soil in Barre Woods Harvard Forest LTER site, Petersham, Massachusetts, United States -... | ecosystem: Environmental > Terrestrial > Soil > Temperate forest >...
ATGCTTCAGCCAATCGCACCGATGACATGCCCTTGTCCGATTGCAACATCAGCCACAAGGCTTTGAACCAGGTGCTCAGCGCCAGCTTGGTGGAATGCAAAGGCGTATGGGTCGTTGCCGTAAATTGAAAGCGACACTCGCCGCTCGAACATTGATAGAGCCCTGGTCTTGCTCTGCGCCGCCCCATGTCGCGGCCCGCAATGGGAATAGTTTTCTTAAAGCCACAGGCGGGGCATATCCGACCGTTTGGCCATACCAAAGCCTCCAGAAGGCGTCGACATTGGCGTTCGTCGCCGATTGCAGCAATCATTTCTTCAACGGTTTGAATCTTGGCCAGCATCGCCCTGATGGCTTGCGACATCGCAAAATACCTCGGCTAAATCAGGCCTCAGAATTAGATTAATTCATTGATTCTACAACAGTTTGCTGTCTTTAGTTGATAGAGGCGGCGTGTCATGGGGAACAGTTCTTGTCGTGACCCCAGGGAGGGGGAACATCAGTCAAATCCGGCTGGAATTGTCTGCCCATTGTGTCCACATCATGATGCTTGACCGGTGGCTTGGGTAGTACCAGAGTAAGTAATATTGTTAGGCCATGGGTTGCTTCGCGACCGCGGTATGAGCGTCCAGCAAAATGCGCCGGAAATTGCATTTGCGAAGCACCGTCGGGCAGGACAACAGCCGATAGCGAGCCGGCGACGCCAGAAAATCATCTGCTCGTAGCGATGTGGAGGTCTTGCGATGTGCAAAGCGTGCCAAGTCGACGAAGCCAGCCACGACCGCCCGTTTTCGAGGCGTCGGTTTATCGCTTCATTGGTGGCTGTGGCCGCCGTCCCTGTCCTTGCCAGTGCCGCATCGGCCAAAAGTACCAAGGCGCCACCGAAGCCGCAGAATGTCGTTTCGCCCGGTGTAGCGCTCGACCTGCTTCGCCAGGGTAACGATCGCTACGTCTCAGGCGTGTCAAAGCGGCACGATTTCAAGCATGAGCGCGAGCCGCTGATCACTGGACAGAACCCTTTCGCCAGTATCTTGAGCTGTGCTGATTCACGCATAGCGCCCGAATATGCCTTCGATAGCGGCCGGGGTGATCTGTTCGTTTGCCGGGTAGCAGGAAATTTCGCCAACGCGGATATGATAGCCAGCCTCGAATATTCGGTGGCAATACTCAGTGTCCCGCTCATTCTAGTGCTCGGGCATGACGCATGCGGCGCCGTCGATGCGACAATCAAATCGCTTAAGGATAAGTCGACGCTCCCCGGCCACCTTCCGTCACTGGTGACCGCTTTGGCACCAGCTGTAACGGCGAGCGCGGCGCAATCCGGCGATCCTCTCGCTAACGCCATTCGCCAAAACGTTTTGAACAACGTTGCTGCATTGAAATCGGCGACGCCGATCCTAACAGAGGCCGTTACTGCGGAGAAACTCAAAATCGTCGGTGGGGTCTATCACCTTGCGGATGGAAGGGTTGAAATGGTCGCGTAGGCGGCATGGTCCCGGAACTTTGACAGTGCGAGGCATGCCGGCAAAGGTCACCGATAGCGTTTCAGGGCTGTTGCACTGTCCTTAATCGTGAGAATGCGGCCATTTCGATCAAACGCTGTACTGAATGATGAGATTCCAGCCTCCATTTTCTCACTTTAACTGCAGCGATTAAGCTAGTTGGATTGATCATTCCAGCGGCGATTTTCGCGAAAAGCACATGATTTGTAGCAATTGTTCGGCGCCGGAACTCACCGACGATTCTCAGACGCCGCCCGCCCGACGATCCTCCTGTCCTTTCTTGTGGCTCCCATTCGGGGACGAAAATCTCACGTTAAATGCAGCATGAGGACCACGAACCTCATGTGTGGAGCGGCCCTTTTTGCAAGAGGAATAATCCGTGATGCCGCCTGGTCGGGTGCAAGCCATATGTCCGGCCTCCGCGAGGCGGCGCATCTGGCCGCGGGCCCTGATGAAGTCCGCAGATCGGATTCCAATCACATTATCGCGCTTGAAGCGCTGTGAGATTTTCGGATTTATCCAATCTCCGGTTCGACCGGTTCGTCATCACATCTCATCACCCTGGCTACCTACCGTTCAGCCTTGTTATCAACGTTGCCGGACGGAAGATCCTTATGCAGCCCGTGCGGGAACCGCATAGATTTCATTGCGCGCCAGCAATGCCCAGGCGATGCGCGCTGTTTTGTTGGCCAGCGCCACAAAGACCAACCGGGCCGGCTTGCGCGTGAGCAGCTTTGCGGCCCAGCTCTTACTGGCATTGTCCTGCCGCGCCCGACGGATCACCGCCGTGGCACCGATGACGAGCAGGCGCCGGAGATAGCCCTCGCCCTGCTTGCTGATGCCCACCAGTTTGTCCTTGCCGCCACTGCTGTGCGAACGCGGTGTCAGACCAAGCCAAGCCGCGAACGAGCGGCCCGAGGAGAACACCGTCGCATCCGGCATTACCGCCGTGATGGCACTCGCCGTGATCGGCCCGATGCCCGGGATGGCAGCCAGACGTCGGCTTGCCTCGTTGTTCTTGTGCCAGGCCAATATCTGCACTTCGATCTTGTCGATTTCTTTGGCCAGGACACGCATCTGGTCGATCAACCCGTGCAGCGCCCTGCGCGCCAGGGCCGGCACACTGTTTTGCGCTGTATGAAAAGCCTCGATCGCCGTCTTCACGCCGGCAGATCCTTGCGCGGCGATGATGCCGAATTCGGCAAGATGTCCGCGCAGAGCGTTGATCAGCATGGTGCGCTGGCGCACCAGAAGGTCTCGGGTCTTGTGCAGCATCAGCACGCCCTGCTGTTCCATGCTCTTGACCGCGACCAAACGCATGGTTGGTCGTGTCACCGCTTGGCAGATCGCCTCCCCATCCCCCGCATCGGTCTTGCCACGCTTGCCATAAGCTTTCACCTAGGCTGGCGGCATCAGCCGCACCGTATGACCGAGCTTGCCCAATTCCCGGCCCCAATGGTGAGCTGTTGCACAGGCCTCAATACCGACCAGTCAGGGGCGAAGGCCAGAGAAGAATTTCAGCACTTCACCCCGGCGCAGCGCCCGTCGAACGACAGCCCTGACGTCGGCGTCAATGCCGTGCACCTGGAAAATCTTCTTGGCAAGACCAAGTCCAATCGTCGTAATCTGGTTCATGGAGCGGTCCCTTTCGATGTTTGTCGCAACAACCATCTTGGTACGTCAGATGCCGTTTGGGGCCCGCTCCACCCCCTCAAATTAAGTACAAATTCTCAGATTAAGCACAAACCTAAGTCATTGATTTCAGTAGGCCTGAAGTCTTACAATTAAGTACAGTCCGACAGATGCGGCTAATCTGTTTCGCGGGCGGTCTCCTCACCTGAGATCTGGAACGACCTCAATTTGGCACAGCAATGCCGCAAGGGGGCCGTCCACCCCAACAGCGCCAACAACTGAAGTCTCGAGCCCTCAGCCGCCTATTGCGGATATCGCCCGCAAACAGCGGGCCAAAGCGGTTCCACCAGAATCTCACTGTCTCATGGCAGATGTCGATTCCGCGCTCATTCAGCAGGTCCTCCACGTTCCTCTAGGACAAGGAATAACGCAGGTACATCATCACTGTTAGGCGGATCACCTCCCGCGACGAGTTGAAATAGCGAAAGATTGGGTTTGGGGTTCAGCATCCTTGCTCCCTACCCTTCCAGGCCACCTACGGCAATTTGCCCTGACAGGGCCCGCGAGAGGCTTAAGAGGGTGTCTCCATGACAAACCTGCGACATCTTGCATTCAGCCGGACACGTTCCTTCCTACGCTCCCATATAATTATTTGTTATGATCAGATGTGATTTTGAACATGCACGCCATGTGTAAGGTTGGCTGGGGATTGACCTGGAGAACATGGTGCACGAGTAGCCGGAGTCAGAATGGAGCTATCGAGATTTAGCGACGAACAGCTGAGAGATTTGGCCGTCCGCGCAACGGTTCATATTCAGCAGCTCGGAATGCGTGTCGGGGCGCATGACTATCCGACATGGAGCGATCAACTGCGGATGGAGTTGACCATCAGCGGGGATGTTCTTTGCCAAGTAGAAGCGGAGCAGCGGCGGCGCGTTGCCGATTTAAACATCGATTGAGAACTGCAGCGCGATATTTGGGCTAGGTGTTTCCGAGATGCACGATTCCGGTAAGCCTGATCATTTCGCTAAAGGGATCGTTTGCGGAAAAAGGAAGGCATCCTGTGCACTCATGCCGGTTATTGTGATGAGGAAGCGTGAGAAGATCCCGCTGGCTTTTCTGGCTGACCAGATCGGTGTTGCGCCTGAAGGAACGAGCAAATCGGCAGTGCTCTTTCGGCCGTGCGCTGCCCAAGGGTGTCGGCAAAATTTGGGCGAACGTCATTCCAACTCAGCGGGCAGTACGATCGTGACGCGCAGACCATTGAGTGAGTCTCGAGAAAGCGAAACGATGCCCGCGCAAAGCTCCACCAATTCGAGCATAATCGGCAGCCCAAAGCCATACCCGGGACCGTCTCGTCCAGTCGCCGCACCAGGAGAACCGCCTCCCCTAACAATGTGGCCGCCAGACCGGTACCATCGTCGTCAAGAATAATGTTACTGCTATTCCGAACCTCGGCAGATATGTATACGGTCGTTGTGGCTCATTTGTAGGCGTTATCGAGCAGGTTCCTCAGCATTTCGTCGAAATCTTGCGGCGTACAGGCGACGGCGACGTTGACATCCATATCCGCCGCGAATTGGAGGGTTCAACCCGCGTGAATACGTGCCATCGCCGCTGCGATATCGTCCAGACGGGTTGTCACCAAGGTGCGTGTTGATGCCGGAGTGAAACTCGCCGCATCCGAGCTCTCCCGCACTTTCGGTGCAACGATCTGTGAATCTTGTTGATGCCCAGTGGCTCCATCAACAGGGAGCCAATTGTCACCGTGGACAAACGTGTCCCGCCCTTCATTCCTCGCGAACTTGTCGTGGATCGAATTCATCCCGACGCCGACAGTGTTACCGTGTTGTGTCAATCGCGCTGTGTGAGGGCGCGTTACCTGCGTTGCCGATGCGCATCGACGAAGATCCACAGCCGCTATGAGCGGCGTATCGCCGATCTTCCCTGGCTCGGACGAAGAGTTACCATTTGCGTGCAGGTCAGGCGCCTGCGCTGCACCAACACGCGGTGCTCGCAGCGCATATTCGGGGGGCAGCCTGACGGCGTCGTGATGCCTTTGCCCGCCGGACGATACGGCTCCACGATCTTCAGCGCTGCATTGGCGTTGCACTGGGCGGAGAAGCCGGGGCTCGTCTCACCGATCGATTGGGTATGCCATCGAGCCTGGATACCGCCCCTGTCAACGTGACGGTACCTGGGCGGACGAATAGCGAATTTCTTTTTGGTGGATCATCATGATTAGGCTTCTATCAGCGGAATATCCGCCGCATCTCGGCCACGGGCCACCACGATACGGCCGATAAGCCGCATGTTGTTGCGAGGATCGAATGTGTACCACTCGCCATCAAGGAACACTTCAATCCAGGCGCTAAAATCCATCGGATCGACGATCGGCACTCCGATATTGCCGAGATGGCCATTGATGTAGCGAGCCGAAATATTAAGGCAGCGGCAAAGTGTCAGCGCGAGATGGGCGAAGTCGCGGCAGACACCGATGCGCTCGTTCAAAGCTTCGTAAGCGGTTCTGGTCGAACGCGCCTGCAGATAGTCGAAGCGAATATGGCTATGTACAAAATCGCAGATCGCCTGCACGCGGCCCCAACCCGGCGCCACGTGGCCAAACATATCCCAAGCTGTCTGGCTCAACTTGTCAGTCTCGCAATAGCGGCTGCCCATCAGATATACGAGGCAATTGTCGGGGTGATCTGGCATCAGCACTTGGCGCGCGCCAAAGACAGCCCGGTCTAGATTGCCATCATCCTCAATGGTCGCGTCGCCCCAGATTGTCAGATCGCCGACAGGCGCGACCTTGGAAGGCAGAGATTGCCGAACAAGTCATGGTATGGCGAGACCGGTACGGATGGCTTAGTGAAGGTGGATTCCGGCACTCGAATATCGGCAGCTCATTCCTCATTGATAGAGAGCAGACAGACAAGGGCGGTAGGCTGCACGCATTTAATCGGGATTTCGTACCCATATCGGATCAGCATGCTGCCAGGCTTCCTCTGTTCGATAGCTTGACGATTGAATGAAAAGCGTCGCCGGGGCTTCCGGGCGGCGCTTCTATTGCTGTAATAGCTTATCCTGCAACGCCGCCAACTAACGCGATCCGGTCGCAACCTGGTGGCCACATTGTGAATGCGTGCGCGGCGTTGTCCATGCCAACTGGCCGAGAGTCCTCGCAGACGCGAACGCTCCCGGTGCCTCCCCCTTATCGCGAGCACGAAGCTTATCACCAGCATTGCGCCGCGATGCGTGGGGTGCAATGCCGCACCGCAGCATTTATATTGCATTGCAGCAGAAACATGATAACCTCGATACATGGTCAGGGAGGAAAACTGGTGTTCGCCGAAAGGCGGTAAACAGGGAATCCGAGCCATGATTTTTACGACGCTGATCGCTCATATCCAAAGCAAACTGGACAAACGCCGCCGCTACCTGCGCGCAGCCGCGGAGATTGAGAGCCTGACATCCCGCGATCTGGCCGACCTTCGTGCAGACCCGGCGGATATGCTTCGCAGTATAAGGCGCGAGATTTACGGCAGGCCGGCAGGATCTGCCTCCCGATAGCAAAATCGTCACCGAGTGACGAGTGATAGGCAAATGAAGCCAAGATCGTGACGATCTGGGCCCCAAACCTACCCATCGATGGCGGGCTGTGAGGGCGTCGTTCCCCGGCTAAGCCAAACAGTCAGCTTACCGGACCGGTTTGATTGGGGGCCTTTTCAGCCCTCTTCCACGCGCGGTGCCATGTTTGCGCAGATTGCCCACTGAAACCAGATACGGGCATGGCGCCGCAGCCGGCCCGACTGTGGGGTGAGCTTGAAGGGACGCAATCGCCTCATCACGAAAAAGGATAAACATATGACGGAACAACATGTGGTCATCGTGGGTGGCGGGTTTGGTGGATTGCAGCTTGTGCATGGGCTCAAGGGAGCGCCAGCGAGGATCACCCTCATAGACCGGCGCAATCATCACCTGTTCCAACCGCTGCTTTATCAGGTAGCAACGACTGTCCTGGCAACCTCAGAGATCGCGTGGCCAATCCGACTGCTCTACCGGGATAGGCCGGATGTCAGGACATTGCTAGGCGAGGTGACCGGTGTCGACCGCCATGCCAGGAGGGTCATGCTGGGCGATGGGCAGACCATCAACTACGACACGCTTGTGCTGGCGACCGGTGTCAGACACGCCTATTTCGGACACGACGAGTGGGAGACAGTGGCTCCCAGCCTGAAGACGCTTGAAGACGCCACGACGATCCGGCGCAGAGTTCTGCTGGCTTTTGAACGGGCCGAAGTCGAGCCTAATCAGTCGGTGCGCAAAGCACTCTTGACAATCACCATCATTGGCGCGGGACCGACGGGCGTCGAACTCGCCGGCATGATTGCCGAGCTGGCTCACGTCACCCTGCCCAGGGAGTTCCGGCATATCAACACCCGCGAGACCCGTGTCATTCTCGTGGAAGCCGGCCCGCGAATTCTGGCGGGCTTCACCGAGAAGCTCTCAAGCTATGCCCACAAGGCCCTCGAAAAGCTCGGTGTGGAAATCCGGACCGGCAAACCCGTCATGGACTGCACAACGGATGGCGTAACGATCGGCGATCAGCTGGTTCCAAGTCACACGCTCATTTGGGCAGCCGGTGTCGAGGCATCCCCCGCTGCAAAGTGGCTCGACATGCCATCCGATCGTACCGGCAGGGCAATCGTCCAAAAGGATCTTACCGTTCCAGACGATAGCTCGGTCTTCGTCATCGGCGACACGGCCTCGATCACGAAGCCGGATGGAACGCCCGTTCCGGGCATTGCGCCAGCGGCCAAACAACAGGGTGCCTATGTAGCGAAGGTAATCCGTAATAGACTACAGGCCAAGGCTCCGCCCGCCCCCTTCCGCTACCGCCATCAAGGCAATCTCGCGACGATTGGCAACCGGGCGGCAATCATCGATTTCGGCTGGATCAAGCTGAAGGGTGAGCTCGCATGGTGGATTTGGGGATTGGCCCATATCTATTTCCTCATTGGCAACCGATCAAGGCTTGCTGTGGCCTGGAGCTGGCTCTGGATATTTGTGAGCGGCCAGCACAGCGCCAGACTTATCACTCAGAAGGAGCAACCAGGCGAACAAGGACCTCCAGGCGTAGGCGGTGCTGGCAATGAGCTGTTGCATGTCGTTCAGGCTCGGCCGAGAGCATCGGGCGGGTAAGTCGGCGAGCTTGACGAGAAGATCGCTGTGCAGTTGCACACTGTCAGCGAACATATAGCCGTGAGAATCCCGAAGTGATATCGCGAAAAATCCATCAATTCTGAGAATCTGTAAGCGAGTATCTTCTCAGATTTCCCGAATATTTGAAAATTCTGTCGGTACTATGTTCAGAAAGCCTATCGATAATATTGCGTTTTAAACTTGGGTTCTTGGCCTTGATTGAGGCTCCGGAAAGCTGACGACACGGCATCCTATGGGCCCAGCTTTTATTACCGTTACGGAGAATACGCGCGAAATCGGTCCGAGGCTTTCGCGCTGGACCGCCAGTCATTGCGCATCGGTATACTTATTCTCAGCCAGATGGCGCCAATTGGGTTGGCCGACGATCTTCTCCCTAAGCAGGGTTTGAATCTCGCCGGAGGTAAATCCGAGTGACGAAAGCACTTCAATATAGCCGCTACCCGGCTGGACGGCAGCCTCGGCCGGCGCGAGGTTTTGGCCGTCGAAGCGAAACCATGTGGGTTCAAGAGCCGTGGTTTCGAGAGCGCCGCTGCTCACTTTACCTTCTTTTAAAAGCAACTACTGGGGCATGAAGCTATATTGTTTAGGGAAAGTCCATGCATTTCCTTCCGATATTTAATCCAGGCTCATCAGAAGAAACCGCTCCAGGAAGCGATCTGCCCCCCCTCGTCGTCCGGCTACCCATGCCGGGGGCCAAAGCCCGTGGTAACCTCGAAGTGCGGCATTGATTCCTTTTGTCCTCGGTCAGAGGCTTCGCGCCATGACACGGCTTCCAGGTCGCTGCCGCCCATCCACCAGCCAATGATCTACGAGTCCGTGCGAGCCATAGACAACGACGACATCGTGGAGATTCATGACGGGATCTACGTGCGTAGGTATAAGTAACGTATTATCTCCAACCTCGGCTGACCAGCCCGCCTTCGGAGTGATCCTCGCATGTTCATCTGAAAGAGAGATCACTGAAAAATAACCATCCGCCGCTAAGGGCATCCCATATTCCGCCGTGAGACTTTTCAGGCCCACATTTAAGACGCCTGCGTTTATCTGACGGCGGCTGATCAGAGTGGCACAGCAAAACAAAGCATTCTCAAATGGCGTGTCAATATTTGCATATATCTTATCCATCAAGACGTAAGAACCCGCCTGGACTTCAGTAAGGACACCTTCTTCCGCAGCTAGGTCGAAGGTTCCAGTTCCGCCGCCGGAAATAATGGCACAAGGGTAACCGTGCTTTTGCAAGCGCTCCCTTTCGTAACGCAGCGCTTCCTGACATTGCCAGACCATTGTTCGCCTTGTTCCACGATCCTCTCGCGTAACGACATGGCCTTCATAACCTTGCAAGCCCAGGAATTCAAGGCGCGGTGCAACGTGGATTGCCGACACAAGTGGAATCAATTCATCAGAATTGAAATTCAAACCACAACGACCCATGCCTATATCGATCTCAATCAATATTCCGAATTGAACGGCGTGGAGTTCAGCTGTCGATTGCAACAAAACGACGTGCTCCTGGCAATCCACCGCAACGCTCACGCGTTTCATTGACGCAGCTCGGGCAAGTGCAGCCAAACCCGCGGGATCGACGACTTGATTGGCGACCAGAATGTCATCGAAACCCGCGCTGGCAAGAATCTCCGCTTCATAAGCGGTCGCGCAAGTTACCCCGCTGCAACTACCAGCATCGATCTGCATGCGCATTAGGGTTGAAATTTTATGCGCCTTGAAGTGAGGTCGAAGCCTTACCTTCCGATGAGAAAAATAGTCCGCTGCACGACTGATATTTCGCTGCGCAATCTCAAGATCGATGACGAGCGACGGTGTCGCGACCGTGGCAAGAAAATCCCGGGAAATCGTCATGCTAACCCAACCATTTCAATGTCCTTCTCCGCCGTTCTGCCGGCATGACAGCCCTGAGTGGACGACGTACAATGACATGCGCCTCAGTGGACATTCTTCAGCCCCGAAGATCTTCATTTATCAAACCAGGGCGTCATTTCCTCGATAGGTCGCTTGAAGTGGATAGGGTCGGCGGCTCTACGCTGCACAAAGTTTCCGGTTCCCGGCAAAGCAGTAAGTTTTTCATCGACAATGATGGGCGCGCCACGAAGAAGGACCGTTGTCGGTTTGCCCGTGACGAGACGTCCCTCAAAAGGAGTGTAATCAACATTTGAATGAAGGATATCGTGGTGGAGAACCCACTTTGCTGTGGGATCCCACAAGGCCAAGTCGGCGTCTAGTCCGACGCGGATCCTCCCCTTCGTATGCGAGAGACCATAGAGGGAGGCAGCCTCGCGCGAGGTCAGGTCGAGATAGCGAACGAGCGACAACCGTTTCGTCAAAAGGCCTTCGGAAAATAATAACGGCAACCGCGTCTCAAGGCCTGGAATTCCGCTTACCGCCTTATGAAAGGCGGGATTGCCGGGATCGGGCAGCTTATCTGAGAGGCGGTAGGGAGAATGATCGGACGACCAAAGATCAATCTCGCCGCTGGCGAGGGCCCGCCACAGATACTCCTGGCTTGTCGGCGTACGCGCAGGCGGCGAAAAAATAAAGCGCGCAGCCTTTGCGGCCTCCTGGTCAAGATCTGCCGCCGATAGAAAGAGATATTGCGGACAGGTCTCGCCTCCGACATCCACGCCTCGTTGCTGGCCACGCGTAATCTCCTCGGCGGACTGCAAGCAAGAAACGTGCAAAACGATCAGGCGTGCGCCGGCGATTTCTGCGAGTGCGACCGCGCGGTGCGTCGCCTCCCGCTCCATGACCTCGGAGTGCGCCACGGTATGGTAGCGCATATCCGTGCGCCCGAGATCGATCAGGCGCTGGCTTGTTCGCCTGATAGCCGCATCGTTCTCCGCATGGACCATCACGACCAGGCCCAGCTTTCGAGCCGTTTCGAGAACGCCAAGAAAGAGATCGTCGTCGACCCTCAATTCCTCGAAGATCATGAAGACCTTCACGGAGGTCACGCCTTCCCGCACCAGATGTGCAAACTGCTCCTCTAGCTTCGAGGCGGATGTCATCGTGATCACGCCATGCAAGCCGTAATCGATGACCGACCGCCCTGCGGCGCGGGCAATTGCTCGATCATAGGCTTCGAGCGTGGACATGCCTGGTCCGGGCATGGCAAATGGGATTATGCAGGTTGTGCCACCGAATGCCGCCGAGACCGACCCGGACAGAAAATCGTCTGCACTCAGGGCGCTCCCCCAGGCGGGCTGGTCGAGATGGCAGTGAGAATCGATGCCGCCGGGCATGACCCAGCGCTGCGAAGCATCGATAACCCTTCGGCCAACAAGGCTCGTGTTGAGCTCCGCGATACGCCCGTTCTCGATGCCGATGTCGCAGTCAGCCCAGTCATCGTCGAGCGCCACGCGCCCCCCTTTAATGACAAGTTCGTACATAGCGCAGTTCCTTCGGATCAGTGCATGGAAGTGTCAGGAGCGCCGGACACGGGCTGCATTGAAATGATCGGCTCCATCGCAGCGAGCTGTTCACGCGGCAGATGGCAGGCGATGCGGTGTTTGGACGAGAACTGGTGAATGGGAGGCCGAGTTTGGACGCAAAGATCGCCAAGCGAATGGGAGCAGCGCGTCGAGAAAGGGCATCCAACCGGAGGGTTCGATGACGAGGGCATCTCGCCCGACATCGTCACCTTGCGTTTTATTACGTTGATGTCGGCTATCGGCACGGCCGAAAGCAAGGCTTCTGTATAGGGATGGTAAGGTGGTGCGAAGACTTCGTCAGCACTGCCCTGCTCAACGAGCTGCCCCAGATACATGACCACCACCCGGTCGGCGAGATAACGCACCACCGAGAGGTCATGGCTGATGAACAGCAATGTCGTTCTCACATCGCGCTGGATATCCATCAGCAATTCGGTAACGGCGGCCTGTACCGAAACATCGAGGGCCGAAACCGGTTCGTCCGCCACCACGACGGCAGGATTGCCGGCAAAGGCTCTAGCAATACCAATGCGCTGTTTCTGCCCGCCGGAAAGCTGCCGCGGCTTCCGCCGTGCAAACTCGTGCGGCAGCTTAACCAGGTCGAGTAACTCCAACACCCGCGCCTGGACTTTCCTTTCTTCTCTCTCCACCCCGAACTTGCGAATGACGCGTGCGATTTGCGAGCCAATCGTGTGGCTCGGGTTCAGGGTGTCGAAAGGGTTCTGAAAGACCATCTGCAGGCCGCGGATGGTTTGGCGAGGGCGCCTACCGACGGGAAGGTCACTCACTTCGAGAGCGGCCAACTGGATCGAGCCCGATGACGCGCTCTCAAGTCCCATCAATATCTTTGCGAAAGTTGACTTGCCACAGCCGGACTCCCCGACAATGGCGACCGTTTCAGCCGTGCGCGCATCGAATGTCAGCTCATCATTGGCTCTCAATTCTCCATAGAATTTGGTGAGTTTGTCGACGTTAACGACAACATCGCCGAGCATCACAGGCTCTCTGGACCGGCGGACAGCCAGAGCGACAGGCCACACAATCTCATCGACCCGAATGCAGCGCGACGAGCGTGGCGCAGGTGATGCGACGGTGACCATTGGGATGGGAGAAACATCACATCGCCCTTCAACAAAATAGCCACAACGCGGGCCGAAACTACACCCCCGAGGGCGATCTCGTGGTGACGGAAGCTGGCCGGGAATAGCAATTAACGGACGAACATTCTTATCAGCACTGGGTACGGGAATTGAGTTGAATAGTCCTCGAGTATAGGGATGCCTGGCTCCGCCGAATATCGCGGAAATTTCACCGAACTCGACCGCCTGGCCGGAATACATAACCGTGATGGCATCGCACGTTTCTCGAACCAAGCCAAGATTATGCGAAACGTAAAGCATTGATGTGCCATATTGCTCCGAAATCTCCCTAATCAATTCAACAATGCCAGCCTCGACGGTGACGTCGAGAGCTGTCGTAGGTTCGTCGAGAAGCAGGACTTTGGGGCTTGAGAGCAGAGCCATGGCAATGACGACTCGCTGCTGCTGCCCGCCTGAGATCTGATGCGGATAGGACTTCATGATGCGATCGCAGTCGGACAGACGGACGCGGCTCAGCATGGTTCGCGCCCGGGCGAGCGCATCGCTCTTGCGTACGCCATTATGGTATATTGGCACCTCCGCCAGCTGCTCACCGATTTGCATCGAGGGGTTCAACGATGCCATTGGCTCCTGATAGACCATCGCAATTTCGGCGCCGCGGATGCGCCGCAATTCCTCAGGGGTCATCGCCAGCATGTCCCGGCCTTCAAAAAGGATCTGCCCTTTCACCACCCTGCCGTTCTTGCCAAGATACTGCATGACGGCTAGAGCGAGCGTTGACTTGCCACACCCCGATTCCCCCACAAGCCCATGCGCCGCGCCTTTCATAAGCTTAAGATTGAAGTCGACGACCGCCGGAACTTCGCCCTCTCTTGTGAAATAAGAGATCGACAGATCACGGCATTCCAAAATCGGAACGGGCTGGGGGTCTGACGTCATTGCGAGGTTGGCATCCTTTTGTCAGTCCTTCAGGCTCATTTCCCGAATGCCATCGGCCATCAGGTTGAAGCCCAGAATAAGGGTCGAAACGGCAATTGCGGGTATGATCAGCATGTATGAGAATTTCCAGACAAGCGCCGCCGAGGAAGCTTCCTTGATCATCAAGCCCCAATCCGGGTCGGGAGGCTGGAGTCCCAACCCCAGGAACGTCAGCGTTGTAATGGCGACTGTCGTGTAACCCAGTCGCAAACAGGCATCGACGATAAGCGGGCCGCGCACATTCGGCAGGATCTCGACGATCATGATCCAGACAGGATGCTCACCGCGCGTTTGAGCCGCATGGATGTAGTCCCTGGTCTTGGCGTCCAGGGTCAAACCGCGGACGATCCGCATGATTGCCGGGGCCGAGGAGATGGTCACCGCCACCACGATATTGAAGCCGCTCTGCCCCAAATAATTGAGAATTAGAATGAAAAGCACCATGACGGGAAACGACATCAGCACGTTGCTGACGAATGAAACGATCTCGTCCCACCATCCTCCAAGGTAGCCGGCTATCAGGCCAAACGCCGCGCCCACTATATAAGCGATCGACGTTGCCGTGATACCCCAGACGAGCACACGCTGGCATCCCCAGATCGTTCTCGAAAGGACATCCCGCCCGCGCATGTCTGCACCCAGCAGGAATGTCACGCCGTTCTTTATACTCCCCGGCGCCGCATAGGGCGCAAACGGCTTATTGGGATCCAGCAGGGGAAGGTATGGCGCCGCTACGGCCATCATGAGCCAAAAGAATACGAGAGTGGCTCCGATCAGGGCGATCGGCGATTCCCGCCAATTGCGTAGGGACATTGCGTAGAGGATCACAACAGCGGGTATCGCGGGCAGCAGCATGTAAGACCTGGCGCTGCCAAGCTGGTTGGCGAACATGACATAGGCGACCAGAGGCAAATAGATGAGGACGATGAGCAGGATGAGGCTCTGGAACGCGGACAGGCCTCCAAGTGTCGGACGAGAGGGCCATACGGAGTTTGGCTGGATCGTGCTCATCAGACAAACCTTACGCGAGGGTTGAGCAGGACATAGCCGATGTCCGAGAGCAGCTGGGAAACCACCGCCACGCCTACGGCCACCAGCGTCGCTGCCTGGACAACCTCGACATCCCCGAAGATCGCCGCATCATAAAGCATCCGCCCAAACCCATTATATTGAAAGAAGACTTCAACCACGACGACCTCCGACAACAGCCAGTTGAGCTGAAGGAAAATCAGGGTGAAAGGAACGATCAGAGCATTCCGCAATGCGTGGCGCAGTATAACCCGCCGATATGGCAAGCCCTTTAGAACTGCGGTGCGGATATAGTGGGATGTCATGACCTCGGCCATCGAGGCGCGAGTCATCCGAACCACATACCCGATATCGTAAATAAGCAGCGTCAGGACAGGCAATATCAATTGGCGGAAGTCGAAACCGTCGATCATGGCCGATTTAGCTGGAATCCAGCGAAGGCCAAGAGCGAGCGTCACGGTTAGAAGTACCGCGGTTGCGATTTGGGGGACCGAGGTTGAAACGACGGCGCCGAACGAAATGACCCTATCGAGAAGGGAGCCTTCCTCCATGCCGGCAAGCACGCCCAACGCGAGCGAAAGCGGTATCATGATGGCCAGGACTGCGAGAGCCAGGATCGCACTGTTTCGCAATCGCTCGCCAAGCAGCGTACTAACATCGGCATTTTTCTCCACCGATCGGCCAAGGTTTCCTCGGGAAACATTCCCGATCCATTCCACATAACGCTCAAAAAAGGGCTTGTTCAGGCCTTTTCTCTCAAGCCAACCTTGATAGTCGGCTTCGGACAGCATCGAAACACCGAAGCCTCCCAGTTCCGACACCGCGAGCCTTCGCTTGAACTGGTCGCTGTCGAAAATCGCAAACAGGATCAAGGTGACAGTCATCATGATCAGAAGCATCTGGGCCAGCCGGCGGGCAATCAATTTCAGCATGGCTTCCTATCTCAAGCCCACCGCTGGCGCAGAAAGGCGGAACGTTGCTTGCGGTCCAGATACTTGGAAATTATCAGGTCTCGATCCAGACCTTCGTCAGTTGCATTTGACGCGCTGGATGCGGCTTGTAGTCATGGACCTTGCTTGAGACGAGGCTATAGATGGGCCGCCAGAACGGCTCGATCATGACCGCTGCGTCTTGCAGAATCTTCTCCACTTTCTCCATTTTTGCCTTTCGTTTTGAGACATCAAGGGTCGCCTCGGCATCGGCGAGAGCCTTGTCGAACTCCGGATCGGAAAAATGGGTTTCGTTCCAGGGAACACCGGTTCGGTAGGCCTGCGCCAAAGCCATCGTACCAAGTGGACGGTGGTCCCAGGGTGTCGCACCGAACGGGGACTTATCCCAAACGTCCCAGAACTTCGTCGTCGGCAAGACATTTACGGCAAGCTTTATGCCAACATTCTGAAGCTGGTCGCGGATGGCCTCGCACACAGCCTGGTGCCACGGCCCGTCCGTATTGCCCGTGGTGATCGAGATCTCCAGGCCCTTCTCATAGCCTGCTTCAGCAAGCAATTTCTTGGCGCCTTCGACGTCCTGCTGCAGATTCGGCAGCGGGAAATAATCCGGATGCACAGGACTGACGTGAAAATTATAGGCTGGATACCCTCCATCGGGAAAAATCAGGGCCTTGATGGCGGCGTTGTCGATCGCTTTGACAATGGCTCTTCTGACCCTGATGTCGTCAAAGGGCTTCTGGTCGATCTGCATCCGGCAACACAGCGTATTGGCGGTATTAACAGACAGGATCTGCGCCCCCTCGATCGATTTGGCGAGCTCCATCTGCTCGATATTCAGTTCGTACGCGGTGTCAATCGTACCCGATGCGAGTGCGGAGGGTGAGTTTTCCTGGTCGTAGTTGTAGAAGTGGATTTCATCTAGATAAACATCTCCACCCCAGTACTTGAAATCCTTGCCGTCGCTGGTTTTCTTGACCCGTTTCAACACGCAACGATCCCCAACCTTGAGTTCATCGAGGGTGTAGGGTCCCGTGCCGATCGGCTTGTCGGAAAAGGGTGCCTTGAACGACGGATGAACGATCATCGTCGTATATTCCGCACAATCCTCGGCAACAGAGAGCACGGGCACGGCCAAATTCAGCTTCAGCGTGTGACTGTCGACGATCTCGATGCCGTTTGGCGAGGGCTTCTTGATCGGTTTGCCCTTGTCGTCGTTCTGTCCGGTGGCCTGCGTCAGGGCACTGAATGTCGAGAGCCCGAGGCTCGACGAACCAGTCGCTGAATCAGTCCAGCGGCGCAGGTTCCAGGCGATATGCTCGGCCGTCAATTCCTCGCCATTATGCCAAGTCACTCCCTTGCGGACATTGAGCGTCCAGGTCTTGAGATCGTCGGACGGCTTCCAGGACTCGATAAGCATGGGGCGGACGATATTGTCCGTACCCAGCATCGTCATGTATTCGATGATGGGGCGAGATTGATTGGCCATTTCATTCCAGCTGTAGGTCGCCGGATCTTCCATTTTTGCGACCAGGTGGCCTACCCTGAGTGTACCTCCAAACTTGGCGTTTGGATCGGCCGGTGGAAACGGCATGGTGTCCGCATAAGCGGACGAGACATCTCCCGCCATGGCATAGGCCGCGGTAGCGGACACTCCCAACAGAGCAGCAAAGCGGATGAACTCCCGACGATCCATTTTGCCGCTGCGAAGCTGGTCCTCAAGTTGCGGAATTAGTTTATGATCACACTCAGTCATAACAAGTTCCCTTTATGGTTCTCTGGTGGATTTTTATTTGGGTAAGAGTCTTTTTATTGTGTTATATTATGAAATTTGAGCGTTTCATCTCGCGACAACGCCTAGTTCCGTTATTGAGCGGCAATTACCATTATTTCGACGAGATACTCATCCCCGGCCAAGCGAGCCTCGACGGTAGCACGTACGGGCATGGCGTCTTCGTCGATCCAGCCATCCCAAGCCGAGTTCATCTTGTCGAAATCAGCGATATGCTTGAGCCAGATAACCGTGCTCAGAACCTTCGTCTTGTCCGTTCCAGCGAGCGCCAGGTAATGGTCGATCTTGGCGAGTATCTCGCGGGTCTGCGCCGTGGTATCGCCAGACAGATCGTCCGCCGTCATTCCGGACAGATACACGGTTCCATTGTGGCTTAGCGCACGGCAAAAGCGGGGTCCGTTTTCGAAACGCTTAATTATCATGAAGCCATTCCCCGTTCTGTCTTGATGTTGGAGAGCCCATAGCCTTGAACCGCCCCGGCGCCAGATCAGCCACGTCGACACCAAGGCGGCGCAGATCATCCGGCATGCGCTGATGTTGGATCAGTTCGGCGCATATCCGCGACATCGCCGATGATGTCTTGATGCCGTAGCCACCCTGCCCGGCCAGCCAGAAGAATCCTTCTACCTCTTCGTCGGCCCCGACGACGGGAGATCCGTCAGCGGCGAAGGTGCGCAAGCCCGCCCAACTGTTCGAGACCTTCCTTACCTGGATGGTCGTAGCGCGCTCCAGGCGATCAACACCGATGGCAATGTCGAGATCATCGGCAAAGGCATCGACCGGCTCGCTCGGCGTGGCGTCGGCGGGGGAAACCAGGATCTGGCCGGCGTCAGGCTTGAAGTAGAATTGACCACCTACATCGTTGACCAGCGGCCAGTTACCGACGTTTGCCGCTTCTGGCGCCGGAATGTTGAAGGCGCTACGCCGCTTTGGGATCAAACCAACAGGTGCAGCACCAGCCATAGCGGCTATCCGGTCGGCCCAGGCGCCGGCCGCATTGACCAATACCGAACCGCTAAAGCTTCCCTGATCTGTAGCGACGAGCCATCGACCGTTATGCATTTCGATCGCACGCGCATTGGCATCGGTTTGAACACGTGCACCGCGCGCTCTCGCCTGTCTGAGGAACCCCTGATGCAGTGCGTGGACATCGATCGCGGCTGAATCGGGTTCGATTATCGCATCGGCCACATATTCGGGACGCAGAACGGGAACCAGTTCGATCGCGCTCTTGGGTCCCAGGGCAGTGATAGAGGGCACGAATTCGCGAGCATGCCTGAGTTCTTCAGTCAGAAGGCCAGACTGATCTTCCCTTGCGATCGTAATCATGCCGCACTTTTTCATGAGCGGATGCTCGCAGAAGCCGGGGGGCGGATTCTCGAGAAAGGACCGACTCGCAATGGCAAGTCGCCGGATGAGAGCGTTGCCATAATTTTCGGAAAAGCTGGCTGCAGAGCGCCCGGTCGCATGGTACCCGCAATGCTGCTCGGACTCGACCACAATCACAGAGGCAAAGCGTGCAAGTTCATAGGCCGCGCTCGCTCCCGCGATCCCTCCACCGATGATGACAATATCGGCTTCGTATCCGGTCCGTCGATTGAGCATCCCGCTCGCAGGCTCCATCGGTCTCGTTCCCGCAAGAAACGACGCACCCATCCGAATGCGCCAGCCAGGTATCAGCATTTTCGGGTACGCAGCATCTGTCGGGTTCGGCCCATCATGACGCGCTGTGTCATAGTCGTACTATTTGAAAATCGAATTGTCTAGGCCGTTAATATCGACAAATCGCTTGACCTTTTTTCGTCAACGCGAGATGCCTGCATTTCAGAAGGGTCTCCAGGAAACGAAACCATGGCTCGATACTTGACGTTGGCTACTTGCCAGACCGGACCAATCCAGCGAAGCGCGTCTCGATCCGAAACCGTTGATCGGTTGATTGCTATGCTGGAGCGGGCGGCGGATGCCAAAGCCGAACTGGCTGTCTTTCCGGAATTGGCCCTGACCACGTTCTTCCCGCGCTGGCGCATTGAAGACCCCGCTGAAATCGACGCATTTTATGAGCAGTCGATGCCCGGCCCACAGACACAGCGCATCTATGATGCCGCGCGTAAGCTGAAGATAGGCTTCGCACTCGGCTATGCTGAACTGGTGCGCGAGGGCAACCAAAACCGTCGATACAATACGACGGATCTCGTCGGACCTGATGGACGCTTCATCGGCCGCTATCGCAAGATCCATCTTCCTGGCTCGGAGAAGCCCGAAGCCGGAATGACCCTTACTCTGGAGCGCCTCTACTTTGAACCAGGAGATCTTGGGTTTCCCGTCTTCGACTACGCCGGCGTTCGAGTTGGCCTTGCGATTTGCAACGACCGCCGCTGGCCCGAAACCTACAGGATGCTGTGTCTCAACGGCGCCGAGGTGGTCCTGATCGGCTACAACACGCCCTCGATGCTTGATGAAGCACCGGAACTTGATCATCTGCGGGTATTTCACAGCCAGCTCGCCATGCAGGCAGGCGCCTATCAGAACACCGTCTGGATCGCCGCGGCCGCCAAGGCGGGTTTTGAAGATGGGCAGATGCAGATCGGTGGGTCCTGCATCATAGCGCCGACAGGTGAGATCGCGGCCCGGACGATATCGATGGAAGACGAAGTGATTGTCCATCGCGCCAATCTCGATCTGATTGCCACATGCCAAAAAGTCAATTTTGACTTCGCTCGCTACAGGCGCCCGGACCAGTACCGTTTGATTTCGGAGCTGGCAGGCCCCGTCAGAGCTTAGGATATTTAATGAAAGCGCCGATCCAGTTGCTGCCCTCAGCGCGGTAAAAACAGGGGAATGCCCGCACCGGGCTACCGGCCGCAATTGAGCTCTCTTGGGCTCGAGGCCATATGCTGACGAGGTAGGAATGGAAACGCTTCGTGCGGACTATGTGATTGTCGGTGGAGGCACCGCCGGTTGCGTGCTGGCCGCCAAGTTGACTGAGGACCCCTCTGTGTCCGTTCTGGTATTGGAGGCGGGTCCCCATTATCGAGGTCTACCCATACAGATTCCGGCCGCCTTGGGTGGGCTCTACGAGAAAGGCGCTTTTCATTGGGATTATAAGTCCCAGCCAGAACGTTTTGCCGGAGGAAAGGTATCGCCGTACAAGATGGGCCGCGTCGTCGGTGGGTCGTCGGCGATCAATGGCCTCGTCTGGGTGCGCGGCAACGCCATGGATTACGATGATTGGGAGGCGTCCGGTTGTCCCGGATGGAGCTTCAAGTCCCTGGAACCAATCTTCCGGCGTATTGAAGCGTATGAGGACCGCACCGAGGGATATATGGGCCATGACGGGCCCATCCCAGTCACGGTAGGACGGCCGGATCGACAGCCGTTGACAAAGGCTTTCATGGCTGCCGCCGAGCAAGCTGGAGAGCGCATCAACCAAAATTACAACGGCGCCCAACAGGACGGCTTTTGCGCTCTACACCGCAACACCCGGGCCGGCAGGCGGGGGGATGTTTATCAAGGATACATTCAGCCGGCAAAGGATCGCCCGAACTTGAAAATCCTTTCCGGCGAACCCGTGCGGAAACTCCTGTTCGACGGCAAGCATGTGATCGGCGTGGAGGCGGGCAGTGAAGGCAAGCCGCGCCACGCCCTCGCGAACCGGGAAGTGCTGCTCTGCGCCGGAGCGATAGCAAGTCCCCAGCTTCTGGAAGTTTCGGGCGTCGGGAACGGGGACATTCTATCTCGAGCCGGCATCACTCCGGTTCACGCCCTGCCCGGCGTGGGTGAAAACTTCCACACCCATCCGGCCATTACACTATCGTACTCGTGCAAGCGTCCTGTCTCCATATTGAATGCAACACGCGGCCTCGGGAAGCTAGCGGCGGGCCTGCGCTGGATGGTGACGAAAACCGGGCCTGCCGCTACCAACCATTTCGAGGCGGGCGCTTTCATTCGCGCTAATCCAGAAGCCGACCGCCCCGATTGTCTGCTTGTGTTCCTGGCTTTAGCCCTAAGCGGAACCACAGGCGCAATCAATAGGCATGGCTTCCAAATCTATGTCGATCTCATTGGCTGCAAGAGCAGGGGCCAGACCCACGTCGTCGCTAATCACATTTCACGCCAGCCTGAGTTCTATTTTAACTTCTTGCAAGACCCGAGGGATGTCGAAGCCTTCAGCCGCTCAATCGGAATCGTTCGGAGAATCGTCGAGCAACCGGCCTTCGAAGGGCTGGTAGGAGGCGAGTTACAGCCCGGCCGCAACGTGCTCTCCGCCGAGCAGTTGGAAAATTGGATTCGTGGCCATACCAGCATGAGCCATCATCTCGTAGGCTCGTGCAAGATGGGCCCTAGCAGCGACCCATCAGCGGTTGTCGGCCCGGATTTGAGCATTCATGGGCTTAAGGGCGTGCGCGTGATCGATGCTTCGATCATGCCGACCATTCCCTCCGGGAACACCCACGCGGCGACTATCGTCATCGCTGAAAAGGGCGCCGAAATTATCAGGGGCGATCGAGAGATACTGTCGAGATGAAGTTTCGGCCGAGAGCGCATCGAAGACGCGTGGGGTCGGGGCCCTACATCCGTGGCGGCAAAAAGTGGACGCGTTGCGGGGCTGGTCTAATGCATCGCGCTCGAAGAACCCAGGTAGCGGGTTTTAGCAAATGCAATCCGGACAATCTTGTAAGGCAATCGCACCAATTCAGCTAAAAGGGAAATTGTTATGACGGCGGTACGCAGCGCGGCCTGCTCGCGCAAAGCATCGCTAAATCGCAAAATGGCGACAACGCCGTGATGACTCCAACCGGTGTAACCGGTCACAGATCAGATTGTCCTTGTTCCGTTGATCCGTGCCGCTACGGCCCGCAAGCCTCCAAGCGCCAAAGAAAGCAGTTCGGGGTCGCGGCTCTGCGAGGGATAGACAAGGTACACAGGTCTATGAAAAATCGGAGCGTCACTAATTCTATGAAGCTCGCCCCTGTCGAGCAGCGGACCGGCAAGGCTTAAGGGCAGGTAGGCTGCACCCTGAAGCGCCAACACATATTTTAAACCCAGAGCCGCAATTCCAACTGAGATTGTGGCGGTTGGCACGTCCGGAAAGGCCTGGCTAAATCCGAGCTTGAACTCATGGCCCCAATTGATCATCACGAATTTGTCTTGCCACTTGCCGTTAAGACTGGGGTGCTCGACCAAAATCAGGTCTTCCTGCAGCAATTCTTCAAGAATGAGACCTGACCTTTGATGCCGCAAATAGATGATCGCTGCGTCCATCATTCCGGTCGTAAGAGCGTCAATAAGGAGCTCTGAAGCGCCGGCCTCGAGGCGAAGAGCAACATAGGGGGCATGCTCCCTCATCCAGAGGACCCACTCTAAACTCAGATGCTCTTGCAGGGTAACCGGACCGCCGAAGCGAAACATGGCCGTGAAGCCTGGCGGCAGGGCCACCTGCTGGCGGGCCTGATCCCAGGTTTGCACGATTTGCTCGGCATGGACGCGAAAATCATTGCCCTGCGACGTCAGTTCGGCGCCGCCCCGCCCTCGGCGAAAGAGCGCGCAACCCAATTCGTCTTCGAGCGCTTGAATACGGCCACTGATGGTTGACTGCATCACCTGTAGACGCTGGGCCGCTAACGTGAAGCTGCCTGTCTCAGCGACGTGGAGAAAGCTCCGAATAGCAAGGATGTTCATAACAACAATCTGAAAAAGCTGTATGCCGCATTAACATCAATCGATCAAAGCTGGCAAGATCATCGGGGAGCAGCAATTTTCTTTGCTGCATCGCATAAACCATGCCAGATCAACAATTAAGAAGGTTCGTTGGTATTGATGGTCTAGCGTGTGGCGTGACGGCGTTGTGTCTCTCCCATTGGAGTAGAGTTGCTCTGAGCGAAAAGCTTGAATTCATTAGCTCACAAGCCGAACACCAATCGACGTAACTCGGCGTCCTTTTCAAGTTGGCCCGTTTCTGCCGGCTCCGTGAGACCTAAGCGCAGAATCTTGCTTCAGCCCCTTGCGACGACCGCGGCAATTGCCAAGCCAACCGCCGCAACCACGGGATTGACGACCCAAAGGCCCGTCTCTTCCGCCAACCGCTCGGCAAACGGGGTCATTCCAGCACACCCCAGCACAACTGTCCCGGCGCCACTTCGCTCAAGACGGCGTGCCGCCTGCAAGAGCGCCTGACGAATTTCAGGCACATCCTGCAAGTCAGTAACTGAGACACCAATCGCTTCGATGCCCGCAAGGCGAGCGTCAAGCCCCTGTGCTCGCAACAGCCTGCGTTCACCGTTCGCATCGCTCTCCATATTGGTCAATATGCCAAAACGTTCGCCGAAATTCAGAGCCGCGGAAACGCCTGCCTCGCAAAGGCCCAGCACCGGCTTGTTTGTCATCTCGCGCGCTGCGATCACACCTGGATCGCTGAAACAGCCGACGACGAAGGCATCGAATTTATCCCGCTCACGCGCGATCAGATTACAAAGCGGCGTGACCAGTTCGGCGGATTGGCGCGAGGTTTCAATGCCAAGCGGGCCTTCCGCAAGGGTCATGCAAGTTATCTCGGGTCCGCCGGCAAAGCGCATGCGCTCGAGGCTGCGATCCAAGGCCGCCGTAACAGCTTCATTGCTATTAGGATTGATGACGAGAATCTGTCTTCCCATTTTTCCCCGCGAGTTCATGGCGTTCCTGCGCCCCACATCGCGCCTGACGCATGTCGACTGAAGTTCACCCGGCCATCACCGTTGTCCTGGAACACGTGCGCAAAAGCTACGGGAACACATTGATCCGGGTGCGGCGGCTGTCGCCTGTCTGGGATTTTCCAGATCATAGGCAAGAAAGTTAAATTTGAAAAGCCGATTTTTTGTGGGTTTAATATCGGTAAAAGGCTTGACGCTTGCCAGCAGGCGATGGATGTTACTCGTCATGCGGATCGTGGTTTATGCCTCCAACGGAGGGGCACTTCCGGCGCGAACCTGCCTTGAGAGATGCTCGGCTGGAAGGGCGTCGCAAGACCGAACGGGGTTTCGCTCAGAACATCATCCGGCGCTGACGCCGGGGGACAAGGGAACGTTGATATGACGACAGGCTCAGACGTGGTTGCCGCAATCCTCAAGCGCGAGGGGGTCGAGCGTATCATCGGCTTTCCGCACAGCGAGCTCATCGACAGCACGGCTGCGCTCGGCATGGCGCCAATCATCACCCGGACCGAGCGAGTTGCGGTGAATATCGCCGACGGCTTCACACGGGTAAACGGCGGCAAGCGCATTGCTGCGGTCACGGTGCAGTATGGGCCGGGCGCCGAGTGTGCTTTCGGCGCGGTAGCTCAAGCCTATAGCGATAATACGCCCTTGATGTTCTTGCCGACCGGCCACCCGCTGGGACGCAATGCGATCCCGCAAAATTTCGAGGCACAACGAAATTTTGCACATGTCACCGGCTGGTCGGTTCGCCCCGAACGAGCGGATGCATTGCCACAGATTTTGCAGCGTGCCTTCGCGAGGGCGCGAAATGGCACCCCCGGTCCGATGATGGTGGAGTTGCCCACCGACCTCTTGCTGGGTGAGGCACCGTGGAATCCCGACGCTTATATCGCCTCCTCGCGGTCGGCGCCCTGCGCGGATCCGGTCGACGTCCGGCGCTTGCTGGATGCGATGCTCGACGCAAATTGCCCCGTTATTTTGGCCGGTCAAGGCGTACTTTATGCCGACGGCACCGAGGAATTGCTTGCGCTCGCGCAACTATTGCAAATTCCGGTGGTCACCACGCTGAACGGAAAAAGCGCCTTTCCGGAAAATCATCCGCTTTCCCTTGGGGCTGGCGGCAAATCCTATGCTTCCGCTATCGGTGCCTTCTACGGAAAGGCTGACTTCATCCTCGGTGTCGGGACCAGTTTCACCCGGTCGCTTTACATCACACCCCTGCCCACCGGCTGCAAGCTGGCTCAAATCACGCTCAACCCCGCCGATATCGGCAAGGACTACCCGGTCGAAATGGCCGTTATCGCCGACGCCAAGGCCATTCTTCGCCAGTTGCACGAAGAAGCAACCAGCCGCCGCGGCCTTGCCGAAGCCAGAGCCGAACGTTCGACCGCGACGGAAATTGCTGCTCTGCACGGCGAATTCGCGGCAAAGTGGGCCCCGTTGCTGGATGACAATTCAAGCCCGATTTCGCCTTATCGCGTGCTGCGGGATCTCGCCAAAATCGTGGATCCGACTCGGACGATCGCGACTCACGATGCCGGAAGCCCCCGCGATCAGATGCTCCCCTTTTGGAAGACCCCCATTCCTCACGGCTATGTCGGGTGGGGCAAGAGTACGCAATTGGGCTCCGGCTTGGGCCTGATGATCGGTGCCAAACTGGCGCGTCCCGATCACCTGTGCATCTCCGTGATGGGCGAAGCAGCGTTCGGTATGGTGGGGATGGATTTTGAGACGGCCGTGCGGCATGAATTGCCTATTCTGGTCGTGATGTTTCGTAATGGCATCATGGGCGGATATGGCCGCTACCTCCCGATTGCAAAGGAGCGATACGGTGTCGACCGTTTGACCGGGGATTACGCCGGCGTCGCCCGTGCATTGGGCGGCCACGCCGAACGCGTCGAAGCCGCGCACGATTTGATCCCGGCTTTCCAGCGCGCGATCGCCGCGACGAAAGAAGGCAAGCCCGCCCTCGTCGAATGCATCACCCGCGAAGAACTCCGGATCGCGGGGTAGTCGACACCATGTTCGACCTCATTCTGCGCGGCGGTCGCGTAGTCGACGCTAACGGCATCCATTCTGTCGACATTGCCATCAGCGACGGCAGGATCGCTGCCCGGCTCCAGCCAAACCAAGAGGCAACGGCGACAACAATCATTGAGGTCGACGACAAATTGTTGATGCCCGGCCTCGTCGATGCTCATGTCCATCTACGCGAACCCGGCATGACCTGGAAGGAGGATTTTGTAAGCGGCACCAAGGCTGCTATCGCCGGTGGAGTCACCACCGTTCTGGTCATGCCGACCGATGATCCGTGGACGACCGGTCCAACCGAGTTCAACATCAAGCGCTTGCTGGCAGAAGAGTGCATCTATTGTAATGTCGGTCTTCAGGTTGCAGTCGGCCGCGACCACGACGGCTTGGCTGAGCTCGTCGATCTTGGCGCCGTATCCTTTGAAATTTTCACCTCCGATGTCCGCTCAGATTTTCTTCATGGCAACGCTGCAGACCTGACCTCGTCGATAGCAGCGGTCCATCGAGCCGGCGGCAACGCCGCTGTCTCACCGGGCGACCAATCCCTTCTCGAGGCTGAGCTTGCCCGCCTGACCCAAGGGCAAAGCAGCGCCGCGGACTTCGTTCGCAGCCGGCCCAGCCAGGCCGAAGCGCTCGGCGTCGCCAACGCAATACTGGCCGCAGCGAAGGCCGGATCCGCCGTTCACATCCGCCAGTGCAGTTCCCGTGAAGGTCTGGCGACGTACCGACGCCTGCGGGATCTCGCCAATGTCTCGATCGAAACCAGCATCCAGTGTCTGCTCTTCACTCAGCGGGATTATGACAGGCTCGGCCCCCTTGCAAAGGCCTCACCGCCCTGGCGTGACGAGGCCGACCGTCAAGCCGTGCGGTCTGCGGTGGCAGAGGGGGTTATCGACATCGTCGTCACCGATCACGCGCCGCATTCGCTTGACGAAAAAATGGCGCATGAAGGTGATTTTGCCAATGTGCCGGGGGGGTTCCCGGGCGTGCAGACGTTGCTGCCGACACTTCTTCATCTAGTGGATGACGGCCTCATTCAGCTCACCGATCTCGTCAGACTCTGTGCAACGAGGCCGGCTGAGCTGTTCGGCCTTGGCGGCCAAAAGGGGCGCCTGAAAGTTGGCTTCGACGCAGACCTGCTCGTGATTGATCCGAACCAACCCATGACGATTCGACATGCCGATCAGATAAGCAAGTCAAAGTATACCCCCTTCGACGGCCTGAGCGTATCGAGTTCATTGGAAAAAGTATTTGTGCACGGAAAAGAAATTATGCGTGCCGACGGCACTATCACGGACGCTTTTGGACGATTTACACGGCCCGGATAATATTTTTTTGTCAATATAACGACCCAATTTGCAAATATTTCTATGAATTAACTCTAATTTAAATCTCCAAATTTCCATCATATCGGAAAACAAGTAGAAATTATACCGTATAATACAGAACATAGTATTTGCTTTGGATTCAATTCGACGAGCAACGGAACGATGAAATGCCGATGTCCGTGATCATGCCTTATCCGATGACTGACCACGTCATAGCCAGGATCGAAGCAAAACTTCCGCTTGTTCGTTTGTGGGAGGCGGAAGGTCAAACGGCCACGATCAGGGAAGTCAGCGCGCAGATTCGCGGCATGGCTGCGGCTCCTCACAGCACGATCGACGCCGCTTTGATGGACCAGTTTCCAAACCTCGAGATCATTGCCTCTCTCGGCGTCGGCTACGATACCGTCGACACACGCCATGCCGCCGATCGCCACATCGTGGTTACACACACTCCTGGCGTACTCAACGAAGACGTTGCTGACTTGGCCATCGGCTTGATGCTTTCAACCATATTGCAGATTCACGATGCAAGCCGGCGATTTCGGGCACAAATCACGTCAAAGATCGTGGCGGAACCCTTGATGACGTTGCGGGGACGCACTCTGGGCATCCTGGGTCTGCGGCGAACTGGCAAAGCCATTGCGCGACGCTGCGAGGCATTTGGCCTGAAGATTTGCTATTATGGCCGCACAATGCGGGAAAGCGCGTTTTGTCGTTATTTTTCCTCGGTTCACGCGCTCGCCGAGGCATCCGACATTCTCATGGTCGTGGCGCCCGGACTCGCTGCTACAAAAGGCCTGGTCAACGCCAGTGTTCTTGAAGCCCTTGGAAGCGAGGGAGTGCTGATCAATGTTGGACGCGGCTCAGTCGTTGATGAAAAGGCGTTGATCGAGGCGTTGCGTCGTGGCGTCATCCGCAGCGCCGGGCTCGATATCTACCCCAATGAACCAAATGTTCCACCTGCCCTTATTGCATTGGACCACGTTGTCCTATTGCCCCATATTGGGTTGGCCACCCAGTCTACCCGCCGCGCCATGCATGATCTCGTGGTCGACAATCTACTGTCATGGGCTGCAGGCAACGGGGCTCTTACGTCAATCCCCGAAACATCGTGGGCGAGCAAGCTGCGATGACATGCGTGTGTGGGCGTCTAATAGGAGCAGTTATTGTCGAGGGAAGACCCGGGCCCCGACGATCGTTACGGGACGCTGCTTCGCATTTCGCGGGATCGCGTCGGGGATCTTTTCGATCGAGGCCTATCTGCCTCATCAACTCCCCTCAAAGCAACCGGAGCCGGGCACCGCTGTCATGCTTCGCTCCGCAAGCCGACGGACTGAAGGGAGTGAAGGGCGAACGCAAGGACAGCCACTTGCTTCAACCTCTCCTCCCGCGTACCATATTTAGACGGACCTGGACTATCGACGGCCGGCGCTGCACGCCTTTTAGGCAAAGGCTGGAGCCCGTGCCCCTTCTCTTCAAGTGTGAAATATGTAGGCGTCAGGTGTCGGCCCGAAATCGACAGGCGTTTCAGTCATTTTGGATCCACGGATCCATGTATTCCGATGTGGCACACCGATTGCATCGAAATTACGGGTTGGCCGAAATGAATTCTGGATCCACGGATACATCGCCCCGCCACCTTACGGAGATGACGTCATGCTGAAATATCGAAATGTCCACTCATCGAGCTATGAGCCCTTGTTTAGCCGGCGAATTTTCCTCTACGGCAGTGCCGGCATCGGTGCCGGCGCGCTCGCTGTCATGTGCGGCCTCGCCCCCGCGCTGCGCCCCTCACGGGCATGGGCCGCCGAGATGCCAAAGCGGGGCGGCACGCTTCGCTACGCCAATACGGATACGCTCAAGCCCCTGGTCGACCCGGCAACGGTCGATGCACTCGGGCCCTCCGATGCCGTGCGCGGATGCGCCGAATTCCTCACCGAGGTCGATGAACACAACCTGCCCCATCCCCATCTTCTCGAGACCCTGACAGCGTCCGAAGATCTGAAGACCTGGACGCTGGTGGTTCGAAAGGGACCGATCTTCAACACACCGACACCCCGCGCCCTGGATGCCGACGATATCGTCTTCAACTTCAACCGATGGCTGAATGCGAAGATCGGCTCCTCCATGAATGGCCTGCTGAGCCCCTATCTGGACGCGAGCGGCATCGAGAAGATCGATGCGCAGACTGTCCGCCTGCACCTCAAGACACCCAGCAGCACATTGGCCTATGATCTTTTTCACTATGCAGGCGCCATCGTGCCGCGTGAGTTCGAGGGTGATTTCCTGAAACAGCCCTGGGGAACCGGCCCCTTCGAAATGGTGGAATATGTTCCAAATCAGTCCTTCACGCTCAAGGCCCGAAAGGACTATTGGCGCGATGGAGCCGACGGGCAGAAGCTGCCCTATCTCGATCAGGTCATCAGTATCGATGTGAGGAGCCAGGCGTCGGCACAAGTCGCCGGCCTCACAAGTGGCCAGTTCGATCTCGCGCTTGGCCTCGATTATGCCGCCTACAAGCAATTGGCCGGGGAACCCGACCTGGTCATGAGCCGGATCAAGAGCGCGGGAACCGTGCTGTTCCGCACACGCATCGACCAGAAGCCGTTTGATGATCCGCGCGTTCGCCAGGCGCTGCGTCTCGCGCAGGATCGCGATCAGATCACTCAGCTGGCGCTGGGCGATACGGGATTTGTCGGCAACGACGATCTGGTGGCGCCGGAAGTGGATCCGGCCTGGGCGCCCCTCGACACGCCCAAGCGGGACGTGGAGCAAGCCAAGGCCCTCCTCGCGCAAGCCGGCCTGGGACAGGGTTTCAGGACCGAGATGCGGTATCCGACGTCCCCCGATTTCATTGCAACTGCGGCTCAGGTTTATGCCCAGCAATGCCGTGATATCGGTATCCAGATTGATCTGGTGCCAATGCCACCGGATGCTTACTGGGACAAATGGACGGAGTGGACCTTCGCGGCGCCGCAGTGGAGCCACCGGCCGCTCGCTACCATGACGATGGGCCTGTGCTTGCGTCCCGGCGCAGCTTGGAACGAGACGCGCTACGCCGATCCCCAGTTCGAATCCCTTCTCGACGAGGTCAACGGTCTGATCGAGGTGGAAGCCCGGCGCAAGGTCTACTCGAAGATACAGACGCGCCTGCGCGAAGATGGGCCCTTCGCCGATCCACTCTTCATGTATGCGCTCGCTGCCCAGACTCCGAAAGTGAAGGGATTCGTGCCGACGGCATTTCGGTATGGAAGCTTCAGCGACACATGGCTGGCGTGAGGCCCTGATGCTGCGCCTCACCCTTCTCCGGCTTCCGTTCTTCGCGCTGACGATCGCGGTCAGTTCCGTGCTGATCTTCCTCGCCAGCGAAGTCCTGCCGGTCAATGTCGGCAGGAACATGCTCGGCATGTTTGCGCCCCAGCAAGCGGTCGATGCACTCAATCACCAACTCGGCACCGATCTGCCGCTGGTCGAACGCTATGGGCGATGGATCGGAAAAGCCGTTTCGGGCGATCTCGGCAACTCGACCTCGCAGCATCTGCCGGTCGGTCCGCTCATCCTTCGGAGGGCCGGCAACTCTGCGGTGCTTGCACTCGCCGGCCTTTCCCTGATCCTGCCGTTCGCACTGGTCCTGGGAACAATAGCGGGCCTGACTGCCGGCAGGGCGCCAGACCGCGTGATCTCCTTGATAAGCCTGATCCTTACATCGACGCCGGAGTTCGTGGTCGGCGTGCTTCTGCTTCTCGTCTTCGCGGTACACTGGCGCATTTTGCCGGGGTCGAGCGCCCTGATCGGCGCGGCTTCGCCCTTGAGCGTGCCGAGCAAGCTCGTGCTGCCTGCTGTGACGCTGGCGCTGGTCGACATCGGCTACATCGCCCGGATGATGCGCACCAGCATGATTGAAGTCATGGCTTCGCCCTATATTCGCGCGGCCCGCCTTCGAGGCTATTCTGCCACCCGGATTGTCTTCGTCCATGCGCTTCGCAATGCACTGGTGACACCGGTCACGGTCATCATGATGCATGTCAATTGGCTCATCGGCGGCATCGTCGTGATCGAGGCCATCTACGCCTATCCGGGCCTGGGGCAATTGATGCTGTCGGCGGCCGCTGCCAAGGATGTCCCCGTGCTGGAAGCCGGGGCGCTTCTCTTTGCCCTGGTCGCGGCTATTACCCAGCTGTTGGCCGATCTTCTCCAGGCGTGGCTGCAGCCGCGCCTGCGGAGTGCTGCGGCTTGAGAACGCTTCAACATTTCAGTGGGGGCGCTGTCCCTCTCCTGCCCGCAATATTGCGCAGGCTCGGTCGAAGCAAGGCCGGACTGCTTGGTGCGGCGATCGTGCTGTTTTGGGTCCTGGCCGCACTCCTTGCGCCCTGGGTCGCGCCTTATCCGCCGAACAATCTCGTGGGGCCGGCTACGCAGGGTCCCTCGACACTCTTCTGGCTGGGAACCGATGATCTGGGGCGGGATGTGCTGTCGCGCCTTTTGTGGGGCACCCGCAGCGTCCTCCTCCTGGCACCGACCGCAGTCCTCATCGCCGAGATTATCGGAGCGGCGATCGGACTTGCTTCCGGGTATCTGGGAGGACTCTTCGACCAGGTGATCATGCGCCTGAACGATGCCTTGATCGCCTTCCCTACCATTCTGCTCTATCTCCTGATCATTGCCGCCCTAGGTCCGTCCCGGGTCAATGTGGTGCTGGCCATTGCCACGGCTTCAATACCTGGCATCGCCCGCATTGTGAGAGGCGTGGTGGTGAGCCTGCGCAAACGTGGTTTCGTCCTCTCCGCGCAGATGCGTGGCGAAAGCCTGTGGTATATCCTGGCAATCGAATTGCTTCCGAATGTTCGCCGCCCGCTCCTCGTCGACACGCTGCTGCGGCTGGGCTATGCGACGTTTTCAATTGGAACACTCGGATTCCTCGGCCTTGGAGCTCCTCCCCCCGACCCGGATTGGGGCGGCATGGTCAACAGCGGTGTGCGCTGGCTTTCGGTTTCCGCGTGGATGACGGCCGTGCCGGCGATCGCCCTTGCGTCCCTAGTCGTCGCGATCAATCTGATTGCCGACGCATTCGAGGAAGGCGCCCGGCCATGACGTCTGCCCTGGTCGACATCCGTGCCCTGAGCGTGGACTACGCCACGCATGATGGTCTGCTGCACGCCTTGCGCGGGGTCACGCTGGAGATCGTGACGGGAGAGGTCCTCGGGATCGTTGGCGAAAGCGGCTGCGGCAAGACGACCCTGGGATACGCCCTGCTCGGTGATCTCGGCCCGAACGCCCGCGTCAAGGGCGTGGCGCGCCTGAACGAACGAGACATCCTGGCCATGACCCGGGCTGAGCTGATTGCGATGCGGGGACGGCGCGTGGCCATGGTGCCGCAGAGCCCCGGCGACGCGCTGAACCCCGCCAGGAAGATCGGAGACCAACTCCGTGAAGTCCTTTTCGTACACAGCCGGCTCAAGGGTGCGCAGGCCACGGCTCGCATCTGCAGCCTGCTCGAGAAGGTTCATATTCCGAATCCGCAAGCAATCATGCAGCGCTGGCCCCATGAATTGTCGGGCGGCCAGCAGCAGCGCCTCGTGATCGCGATGGCCTTGCTGGGAGAGCCCGAATTGCTGGTCCTCGATGAGCCAACCACCGGTCTCGACGTCACGGTCGAAGCCGCCGTGCTTGATTTGCTGGCGGAACTGCGCCGCGACCTCGGCGTGACGATTGCCCTGATCTCGCACAATCTCGGCGCCATCGCGCGAGCCTGCGACCGGGTGATCGTGATGTATGCCGGCCTTATCGTGGAAGCGGGCACCGCTGCCGAGATCTTCGCCCGACCCAGGCACCCCTACACCAAGGCGTTGCTCGAATGCGTGCCTCGGATCGATCGAGCTCGCAGTGCTCAGCAACCGGTACCGATTCCCGGCAATCTGCCAAATCCGTTTGCGGCGCTCAGTGGTTGCTCTTTTGCCAATCGCTGCGCCTACGCCGTTTTCGACTGCCTGGCAGAGCAACCTGCATTGCTGCCGATATCGGAGCATCATGCGGCTGCCTGCATACGCTGGGCCGATATCGCCGCGGAACCCGTCGCACCGAAACCCGGCGAAGCCGTCCAAATCTCCTCGACGGATAGGCGTGAGGTCATGCGGATCGAAGAGCTCGACGTGACCTACCATGTCAGGGGAACCAAAGGCGGCGGAGGTATTCTGAAGGCGATCGATGCCGTTTCCCTCGATCTTGCCCAGGGGCAGGTCACCGCCATCGTCGGCGAAAGCGGAAGCGGAAAAAGCAGTCTTGCTAGCGCCATTGCCGGTTTACGCCCCGCGGACGCCGGCGCGATTTACCTCGACCGGAAGCTCGTACATTGGTCATTGCGCCGGCGGGCCGGCTGGACCCGCAAATTCCTCCAGATGGTCTTTCAGGATCATACCTCGACGCTCAATCCCGAGCTCGGCGCGGGCCGCAGCATCGACAGGGCGGTGAGGCTGCTCGGCGGTGCCAGAGGCTCGGCCGTTCGCGCCCGCACGGCCGAACTCATGCAAAAGGTCGGGCTCGATCCCACCACTGCCTTTCGCAAACCCTCCGAACTGAGCGGTGGACAGCGCCAGCGCATTGCGATCGCCCGTGCCTTCGCGGGCAGGCCCGAGCTCGTCATCTGCGACGAAATCACCTCTGCCCTCGACGTCTCCATCCAGGCGCAGGTGATCGCCTTCCTGCAAAGCCTGCAGCGGGCCAATGGCACCAGCCTCCTGTTCATCACCCATGATCTGGGTGTGGTTCGCCAGATCGCCGACGAGATCATCGTGATGTATCTGGGCACCGTATGCGAGCGAGGCCCCGCCGATGCCGTTTTCTCCGGCCCCAATCACCCTTACACCCAAGCGCTCCTGGAGTCGGTTGCCTCACCCGACCCTGCGTTGCAAAGAAAACATCGCCCGCTGGCCGGGCCTTTGCCCGATCCCGCGGAGCGCCGCATCGGCTGCCCCTTCAAAACACGATGTCCGAAACGGCTTGGCACGGTCTGCGATACAACTGGGCCACCTTTGCGCAGCGCGGGCGATCGGCACGCGATCCGGTGCCATATCCCGGTGGAGGAATTGGATCGGCATTGGACGCCCGTTGCCGGAACGCACATATCGGCCGCCCCAAAGAATGGGGTCGACAATATCTCAGGAGTCATTGGGCAATGAATTTCGTAGAACAGCGCGGTCCCCGGCGTGATTTTGTGGGTTATGGCCCGCGACCGCCCCGTATAACTTGGCCCGACGGGCATCTGGTCGCTGTCAACCTTGTGGTCTGCTACGAAGAGGGCTCCGAGTACTCGATTTACGAAGGTGATTCCCACAGCGACGGCTGGGGTGAGTACCCACTGTCGGCTCCCGTCGGCATCCGCGATCTTGGAACCGAAACCCATTTCGAGTACGGCAGTCGCGTCGGCATTTGGCGGATCGCCAAGATGCTGGAACGGCATGGTGTCCACGCGACGATCTCGGGCTGCGCCGAGGCTCTTCGGCGTAATCCGGAAGTGACGGCCTGGCTTCGGGAATCTGGTCACGACCTTCTCGGACACGGCTGGCGTTGGACAGAACAATGGACCCAGAGCCGTGAAGAGGAATTGGATCATATTCGCCGCGCCGTTGCCTCTTTTAAGGACCTTGTCGGCAAACGACCAATCGGATGGAACAGCCGTTCCTTCCCTAGCGTCAATACGCGCGATCTTCTCATAGAGGAGGGCGGCTTCCTCTATGATTCCGATCCGTGCAACGACGATTTGCCTTACTTTGTCTCGACGCCCAAGGGGCGGCTGCTCATCGTTCCCTATTCCAAGACGCTCAATGACAGCCGGTATCTGATAAGCCCAGGCTATGTCACACCCCAAGATTTCGTCGACAACGTCCGAAGCTATCTGGATTTCCTTATCAGGGAGGCCAAGGACGAAGGGGGCCGCATGATGACAATTGCAATCCATGTGCGCTGGACCGGTCAACCCAACCGTGCAGCGGCCCTTGAAGACATCATCGAATTGGTACTGTCCAGGCCCGAGGCGGCGTTCATGCGCCGCGATGATATCGCCCACCATTGGCTCTCTCTATTCCCCAGCAAAGGAGAGACGCCATGAAGGGGCGTATTCCGCGCAGCAAGACCAAGGAACCCGTTGTCGGGCCAGGGCTTCAAACAGGGAATGTCGGCTCGCAGGACGCTATCGAAGATGCGCCGTTGGAAACGACGAGCCTCGCCGATGAAATAGCATTTCGTCTCCAGGCCGCTATCGTCGCCCAAACTTTGCGACCCGGCGAACGCCTCCGCCAGGAAGAACTTTGCAAGCGTTTCAACGTCAGCCGCACGCCCATTCGCGAGGCGCTACGCAAGCTCCAGGCCCTCCAACTCGTCACGATCGTGCCGAATCGAGGCACAATCGTGCGTGTACCCTCACGGGCTGAAATCAGCCAGGTGTATGACCTCCGCGCCGAGTTGGAAGGCTACGCGGCCCAGTGCACTTGCGAGCGCGCCACCACCGAAACGGATCGGGCTCTGGCCTCCGCGATGGGCACCTTGCGTCGCCGGCGCGGCAATCGTGGGGATTCCTCGCCGGCCGACGATCCCAGTTTGAGCATCGACGTGTCGGTCGCGGTTCGCGGCTTCCATCACATTATCCAGGATTATGCGGGCAACGATCGCCTGGTTCGCATGATCCGTGAACTCGAGACTACGTTCCCCGGCAATTATTGTTGCCACGAAATCGATCTCTCGGGCGAAGCCAAGATTGTCCAGGTTGACGAGCATGACGCCATCCGCGCCGCCATCCGTTCTCGCGACGGTGCAGCGGCCAGGCAGTTGATGCGCGACCACATCCTTCATTCCAAGCAATTGCTGCTCGAACACATGGATCAGTATGGAGTCTGGTTCGCCGAAGAGGGAGAGAACCGATGACTCCTCCCGCTCGGTTCGATCTCATTGTGCGCGGCGGAAACCTGGCCGTGGGCGACAGTGTTGCCAGGATAGACCTTGGAATTCGCGATGGCCGCATCCTCGCCATCGCCGAACAACTCGAAGATGCTTCCCACATCATCGAGGCCCAGGGTCGGCTTGTCCTGCCAGGTGGCGTTGACGCCCATTGCCACATGGACCAGCCCGTCTACGGCGCCGTATGCGCGGATGATTTTGCAAGCGGCACCTTATCGGCCGCCTGCGGGGGCAACACCACAATCGTCCCCTTTGCAATGGCGGAGCCGTCCAGTCCCCTGCCGCAGACGGTCGCGCGCTACCGAGCGCGGGCGGAAGAGCACGCGCTGATCGACTATGCCATCCATCCCACCATTCAGGCGACAACCCCGCAGATCTTGGAGCAGGACCTGCCCGACCTGATCCGCAACGGATATGCCTCGCTGAAGATCTTCACGACCTATTCCGGATTTCGCCTCGACGACCGCGAGGTGCTGCAGGTCCTTAAAGTGGCAGCCCGCCACGGCGCTCTTGTCATGGTGCACGCCGAGAACGACAGCATCATCGAAATGGCGACACAGGATCTGTTGAGCCGCGGCCTGCATGCACCACGCTATCACGCCGCAGCCCGACCGGTGCTTGCGGAGCGGGAAGCGATCCATCGCATCGCATGCTTTGCTGAGATGACCGGCGCGGAAGTGCTGATCGTCCACGTATCCAGCCACGAAGGCCTCCAGGAGGTGAACTCCGCGCGCGGCCGCGGCGTACGCATCCATGCTGAAACGTGCCCGCAGTATCTCCTCTTCACCGAAGACGCCCTGGACCACGGGGGTCTCGAGGCCGCCAAGTTGATATGCAGCCCGCCTCTGCGCAAAGCGAGTGACCAGGCGGCGTTGTGGTCCGGGATGGCTCAGGGCAGCATCGCTGTCTATTCCTCCGATCATTCGCCTTATCGTTTCGAGGGGCCGGACGGTAAGCTCCGGCATGGCCCGCAATCTCGTTTTGATGAGATCGCCAATGGCATGCCCGGGCTGGAACTTCGCCTGCCCCTGCTGTTCAGCGAAGGTTATCAGAAAGGCAAGATCAGCCTCGCGCAGTTCGTTTCGCTGAGCTCCACCAAGGCGGCGGAGCTACACGGCATTGCGCCTCGGAAAGGGGCGATCGCGATCGGCGCCGACGCGGATCTAGCAATCTGGGACCGCGACCGGGAAACAACCATCTCACGTAGTCTGCTCCACGACCGCGTTGATTATACCCCCTATGAGAGCATGCGTATCAAAGGCTGGCCCGTGACGACGATCTCTCGCGGAGAAGTCATCGTGGAGGATGGGCAGGTTCTTGGTGTCCCCGGCCGTGGACAATTTGTCTCCTCCAAATCGAGAGTCGCGTCGTGAGTTTGCTGGTTACGGGTGGAAATGGTTTCGTCATGAGCAATTTCGTCAGGCAATGGCTTGAACGCAAGCCTGAGGAAATCGTTACGGTCCTCGACCGCGACGCCCCAGATGACGTCGCCCAACGGTATTTTGGGCCATTCGCCGGGCGGATACGCTGGATCAAGTCCGACATCGGCGCTCGCCAAACCTGGCAAGATGAAGCATCTCGACATGGCATCGACCAGATCGTGCACGGCGCCGCTCTTACTCCGCACCCGTGGGTTGATAATTCCGGCACCACCCACGATCCTGAACGCGAAATGCCGGAGCGGATAATCGACGTCAATCTTGGCGGCACACTTGCCACATTGGCTTTCGCACGCAGCTTGCCGCACTGCCGGCGCCTCGTAGTCGTCAGCACCGGCTCCGTCTATGGTGACGATGGCCCCGATGACAGGCCGTTGCCGGAGTTCGGTTACGTATCGCCCGGCACGCTCTATGGCATTTCCAAATACGCTGCCGAGCTCGTCGCTGGACGTTACGCAAATCTCTTCGACCTCCCTGTCGTGGCTGTCCGATTGGCCTCCGTATTTGGCCCCATGGACAGGGTACTGCCATCACGACATGTCATCTGTGCGCCGAACCAGATGACCGCCTTGGCGCTGGCTGGGGAGCCCATTCGCCTTAACAGCCCCGACGGGGTCGGTGACTGGATCAGCGCGCTGGACGTTGCCAACGCGCTCACGGCTCTTCTCGAGGCAGAACGTCCGCAGCATTCGACTTACAATATCGCATCAGGCTCCGCCAAGACCTTGGCCTATCTTGCGGAACTCACAGCAAGCCTGGTGCCGGGTACTACCTGGAGCGTCGATCCCGAACAAGCCAATGTCGTGGCCGACCCCGGTCGCCGATTGGGCCAGTGGGGTGCCTACGATATCAGCCTTATGCAAAGAGAGTTCGGATGGGCACCAGGCTCTCTCGAGCATCGTCTTGCGGACTATATCGTTTGGCGGCGGACCGAAGAAAAGAGCGAAGCTGCCGTGTGAGGGTTGGCTTAGCCTTCAAGTCGGGGGCTCACCGCAAACCGGTTCAACGCCTGGGTCCGCTCAAGCCCGATTGCACAATTCCAGGGCCTGAAAGTAGGCCAAGCATCTCGAAATGCTGATCTTTTTACAGAGGCAACAAACCTCGCACGCACGATAAGGGGGAAGAACGATGGACTTGCTGAAGGATAAGACGGCTATCGTCACCGGCGCGAGTTCGGGCCTGGGCAGAGCCATTGCGGTTCGCTTCGCCGCCGAGGGCGCCACGGTCATCGCGGCAGATATCCGCGACCTTCCGATCGAAGGGGGAAAAGCCACCCATCGAGTCATACAAGACGCTGGTGGCGATGCCTCTTTCTCAGTCACCGACGTATCCAGTTGGGAGGCGGTGGACCGCCTCATATCGGGCGCGGTGGAGCGCTTAGGCCGGCTCGACATCATGGTGAACAATGCCGCCATCTACACAAGCACCAGCCTCGTCGATACGAGCGAAGCCCAATGGCGGCGCGTGATGGGGGTGAATCTTGATGGCGTGTTCTTTGGATGTAAGCGCGCCGTTCAACAGATGTTGAAGCAGGAGCCTCGCGCGGAAGTGCGAGGACGCATCATCAATATCGCCTCGCAGCATGGCATGGTGGCCTGCCCCGGAGATCCGGCCTACGCCGTCAGCAAGGCCGGCGTAGCACATCTGACCCGTCAGATTGCGGCTGATTATGCCAAGGATTTCATTGTCTGCAACGCGATTGCGCCAGGCAAGATCCTTACCGGCAAGATGGATATCGCCATCGATCCGGCTCTCCTGGCCTATTCTCGTTCGCGCACCCCCTGGCCCCGCTTGGGCCGGCCAGAGGATATAGCCGGGACCGCCGCCTTCCTTGCCAGCGACATGGCCACCTATCTTACCGGGACCAATCTCCTGGTGGATGGCGGCTGGATGGCGAGCTGAGCTGAAGAGGCCCCGATCGAACCCTCCTGTTCCCCACAGCGCGATCGCCTTTCGCGCTACTTTCCAAGAGCCTCATGGACCGGATACCTGGCCTGCGCGCCATTGTGCCAATGATTGCCGGCACTGCCATCATGTGCGCTGGCAATGGACTACTGACGACTGTCGTTGGACTGACGCTGATTCGGGGCGGCGTGGACCCTGAGGCTGTCCAGCCGATCGTAACAGGATACCCCTTGGGGTTTCTTGTCGGTTGCCTGACGGCTCGCCAACTCATCATTCGCCTCGGTCATGCGCGGGCCTTCGCGACACTGGTTCTCCTGGAGGCGGCAGCCTCGATCGGGTTCACGTTGTCGTTTCACGCGTGGGTTTGGGTTGGTCTTCGGATTGTGGACGGGTTCTGCATCGCTGGATGTTTCACGACAGTTGAAAGCTGGGTCAATCTCAATGCCGACACGCGCAGCAGGGGGACTCTGATCGGACTTTACATGGTGTCGACAACACTCGGCCTCTCATTGGGACAGACTCTGCTCAATCTCGCCAATGGAATAGCGCTTTTTGGAATTGCGATTGCGGTACTGTGTCTGAGCCCCCTTCCGCTTGCCTTAGGCCCACGCAAGTCCCCCTCGATGGCGCTTGTTCCGCGCACCATCCATGAGCCGATGGGCATGGCCGCTTTTCTACTGATCGCGCCTCTCGCGATCCTGGCCGCCGCACAGGCAGGAATGACCAATCTGAACTTCGTGAGCGTGGCGCCGATTTATGGCGCCATGATCGGCCTGACGCCGGCAGAGGCCGGAGAACTCATCATTGCTTTCAGCTTAGGAGGCCTGTTCGCTCAACCGGTCGTCGGAATTTTGTCAGATCGATTCGACCGGCGCGCGCTCCTGACTGGAACGGCAGGCCTATCCGCGACTCTATGCTTCATTATCGCTATTTCCGCGAAGCTTCCACTCGTGCTGTTGCTGCTTGTACTCGTCCTGTTTGGAGCATTCACGTTGGCGATCTATCCTTTGGCGCTGGCTCTCGCAGCATCAAGGGTTCCGGCGTCCCTGGTCGTCTCGATGTCATCGAAATTCCTGCTTATCTACTCGCTCGGCAGCGTCGTATCGCCTGCAATTTCCACCCTGTTGATGCAGCGCGTGGCCCCGCAAGCTATGTTCGGCTTCCTGGGGTGCCTTATAGGAACTGTGGCAGTTTGTAGTGTGATCGATCTAATGTACTCGGCTCGACGACCAATGTGACTATAATAGAGTCGAAGCAATTGTCACGGGAACCTAAACGAGTCGCACCTCAGGTCGGAAAACGTTGTGCTTAGGTTACGGTGATATTATAGGACTAGAGGCTGATATGAACTGGCAGCGATATGAATAGCATATTTGAGTATGAGGCAGACGAAAGCGGCAAGATGAAGGTCTGCGAAAGTCTGGGCACAATGTTAGTAATCTTTGACGAGTCTTCGATAGCGAGAAGCCCAGGCGAATGATCTCTCGACGACCCATCGTCTTGGGGCGATTAGAAAATACCCTTACGGCGTGATTTCGAACAACTCTTGCCATCGCTCCTACCCTCAAAGCGTTTGCCCAAGTATGGCGCGTGAAGTTTGCCGGTTCCAATGCTGCCGGCCAAGACTGGTGTTTAAATACGCATGAGCCAGGGCGCACAGCCTGAACGCAGATCCTTCCGCTCTACCATAAAGAGGGTACTACCATTTCAGGATCTTGCGTCCCGCGAGATAGCCCACGATTACGACTATCAACGTGGCGATCGGATACCAACTGGTAACGAAAAGCGGGCTGTCGTCCGTGCAATTAGCGGCATAGAAGGTCGCCGCGATGCCGCTTGCCGCCAAGCCGGCCAGCGCGCCGGAAAGGCCGGGCCTGGTAGTCGCCCCCTCCCGAAGCGCGATCAGTAGGCAAGCGAGCGGCGCGATCGCGAGCAGAGGAATCAGGGTTAGACAGAAGCGCGAATTGTGGCCAACGAGTTGTTTCATCCATGCGTCGCGTGGCACAGCAATCAACTCGAGAGCGACGGCGCCCACGAGCAGCACGGGAACCGCCGCCAGCACCCAGCGCCATCGCTCGACCGGAACGCCAGGCCGTCCCATGTGCAGTGCCGCGCCCGTAGCACCGATGGCAAGGGTCGCTGTCACCACAAACTTGAAAAGGAAGCGCACGGATTCCACAGCTTGGGAAATATCCGGCCTAAAGCCTATTCCCACAAAGAAGGTCCCTCCGGCGATAAGGATCCCCAAAGCAGTTGCGAGGCCGAAAATTGATCCGAACCGCCACCTGGCCCCGGAATCCACGGCGAGGAGGTCGATAAAATCGCTGGTCTTCATGAAACCTGCCTCCAATACGGCGCCGTAAGCATCTCCAATTCCCTATTGTGGGGCGACTCCAACGGCGCCTTCGCTCATATGGAAGCGGCGCACTGTCTGTCGCACACTGCCGCCCCTGATCGAAATGGACTGAAACATGTCGCGTTGCGCCAACTTCAATTGGATTAAAAGCCTATCGATTTTTCCGCTAGACAGACCATCGTTCTGATCTTCGGCGCCAAGCGTATTCATTAGGTCCTCGCTGGGCACGCTCGGATGCCGACCGCGCCGACGCACGCTATCGACAAGTTTGTTGTGAACAATGACCGCAATCCATTGCCTGATTGATCTTGTCTGATACCTCGTGGCCCGCTTGAGATGGATCGCAAGAGGAAGTTCCTGAACAATGTCCTCGCGTCCCCTTCTGACGCTCCTGCATCACCCGAAATCGCGATACACATCAGGATCGCTCGCTCCCAGTCTCTCGTTCAACAGTTCATGCCTGACTTCATTACGGCGCCGACCCCGGCTTCGTTACGGGTGCACCTGATCCATTCAGCCTTCACGCGCAGATCACGGAACAGTGAGAGCCGCGAATTGTAATGACCGTCCACCGACAGCCGTAGTCCCCGATGCACCCCGACAACTGGGTGCAACGAAACCCGAATTTGGAGAACATCATGTCTGTGAGAACCATTGTTAGCTCGGCCATCCTCGCCGGTGCTGTGACGACTGCGCTGGCTTCGATCGCCTTTGCCGCCCCGCTGACGAAGGCCGAGGGGGACGCCGCCGTCGCCGCTCATAAGGAGAAGTGCTTCGGCGTTGCCCTCAAGGGCCAGAACGATTGCGCCGCCGGGCCAGGCACGACCTGCCAGGGCACCTCGACCGTCGATTTCCAGACCAACTCCTGGAAATTCGTACAGGGTGGTACCTGCGCCAGCATCGTCCTGCCGAATGGCGGCCACGGCTCGCTGAAGGCTTCGTAACGAAACTTCGAAGCGATACATAAACGCCGGGAAGCGGAGAAAACCATGAATTTACTGATCAAACCTGCCGTCTCTAAATCGGCAATGCCTCTCCGCTTTCCGGCACACCCGATTGCGGGTCTCGTCGGCACCAGTTTCAAGCACGAGCACCTGCCTGCAATCCTGGCCGAGGGAAACCAGGGTGGCTTCTTCGAGGTCCACGCCGAAAACTATATGGGTGCCGGCGGCCAGCCGCATCACGCGCTTGAGCGTGTCCGCCGCGACAATCCAATCTCATTGCATGGCGTCTGCATGTCCATCGGCGGCCCGCAGCCACTCGACAAGGCACATCTAGAACGTTTCCGGTCCCTGGTCGAACGCTACGAGCCGGCTTTGGTGTCGGAGCATCTCGCCTGGTCGACGCATGAGGCGACGTTCTTTAACGACTTGCTACCGCTGCCCTATACCGAGGCAACCCTTGCCCGGGTCAGCGATCATATCGACGAAGTGCAGGAAGCGATCCGCCGTCCCCTCCTTCTCGAGAATCCGTCGACCTACGTCTCGTTTCACGAATCCACGCTGCGCGAGACCGACTTCATCCGCGCCATTGCCCGGCGCACCGGATGCGGCCTGCTGCTCGACGTCAACAATGTCTTCGTGTCGGCAACCAATCACGGCTTCTCGGCGTTGGAATATCTCTCCGACTTTCCGCTCGCCCATGTCGGCGAGATCCATCTGGCGGGTCATGCCGAACAGACCGACGACGAAGGCGAGCCGCTGCTCATCGACAGCCACGACGGACCTGTCGGCGATGCGGTGTGGAAGCTGTTCGATATCGTGATCAGCCGGTGCGGGTCTATTCCAACCCTCATCGAGTGGGACAGCGATATTCCGGAATGGCCGGTCCTCAGGGCCGAGGCCATTACCGCCCGGGCGATCCTCGATCGCTACATGGCCACTGCTCTAACGGACGGCAGCCATGCCGCCGCTTGAACATATGTTCCGCGACCATGCCAGCCGGCCATCCTTCGCCGCGGAGTTTTCGCCTGCGCTGATCAATCCGGAGCAGGAAACGCCGACGACGATCACCGGGCCGAACGGCAAGCAGGCGGTAAAGCGCTACAATGTCTACCGCAACAATGTCACCGTCAGCCTGATCGAGGCGCTGGCGTCGATCTATCCTGCGGTACAGCGCATCACCGGAGTGGAGTTCTTCCGTGCCATGGCGCGCTTCCACATTCGGGCCACCCCACCGACTTCACCGCTGCTGTTCCAATACGGCCACGATTTCCCGGCCTTTATCGAGCAATATGAATATGCGCAGGCCATGCCGTATCTGGCGGACACGGCCCGGATCGAACGGGCATGGCTCGATGCCTATCATGCCGCGGACGCCCCGCCACTGCCGCCCGAGGCCTTGGCCGCGGTACCGCCGGAGCGGTTGGCCGATATCGTGTTCACGCCTCATCCGGCGACGCAGATCGTGTGCTCGCAGTTCCCGGCGGTGACGATCTTTGCCGCCAATCGGGCGGAGGGACCTGTCGGCACCATCGAAGCCGTCGAGCCTGAAGATGCGCTCGTCACTAGGCCGGGCCTCGAGGTCGTCGTTCGGCACCTTCCGCCCGGCGGCGCGATTTTCCTCGCCCATCTCGTCTCGGGGCGATCTCTGGGCGCGGCAGCAGCGGCAGCCCTTGAAACGGTGCCGTCCTTCGGCATTCCAGCGAACATCACCGGCATGATCGAGGCCGGCGCTTTCACGACAATCAACTTTGGAGCCTGATGATGACGACGACAGACAAACCCGGCACTGTCGACGGAAGGGTTCGGTCGGCCGGTGTCTTCGTCGACACGGCCATCGGCCTGATCCGAGCGGTCGCCCAGCCTTCCTTCGTGCAGCTGGTCGCCCGTATCGCGCTTGCCGTGCCGTTCTGGCGTTCCGGCATTCTCAAATGGGACGGCTTTCTGCGGTTGAACGACACCGCCGTGTATCTCTTCAGCGATGAGTTCATGCTGCATTTACCGGGCGGGCCCTATCCGTTTCCGGCGCCGGCAGTGGTGGCCTTTCTCTCCGGCTGCGGGGAGATCATCCTGCCCGTCCTGCTCGTGCTCGGCTTCGCCACGCGCTTTGCTGCACTGGGCCTGCTGGTCATGACCGCGATTGTCGAGCTCACCGTGCCCGATGGATGGCCTGTTCACATCACATGGGCGGCGATGGCGCTCGGCATCATGGCCTGGGGGCCGGGCAAGCTTTCAATTGACTACGCTATCAGACGTCTACTCGGATTCCCAAAGATCGCTCAGTAGAACCGGCGACGGCCAACCATCAGATCGGGCGACGCAATAAGCAGAGATAGCCTGTGATCGCCGGCCTTGTTACGTTAACTCCGGCATGGCGGCAGGCGGTGTAGACGGGGTCGCATGACCTTGCCCGCGATCAGCTACAAGCGCCATCGATTTCCGCCTGCGATTATCGCCCATGCGGTGTGGCCCCCAAAAGCATTGCGGCACTCGCGAGCAGGAAGCTGCGTCGATCCATGATGCTTGTCTCCTATTCAAAGACTGGGGGCGCGCAGCCGCAGCGCATTGCCGATCACGCTGACTGACGACAGCGCCATGGCGGCTGTCGCTATGAGCACGCCGGCGGCAATCGGTATGCAGGCGGCGTTATAGACGAAGGCGAAGAAGAGGTTCTGGCGGATGTTTGAAATTGTCGCTTCCGAAAGGCGTCGCGCACGTACAATGCCCATAAGGTCGCCTGTCGCACTGCAGTTAATCGTGAGATTGCGACCGTTTCGGTCAAATGCTGTATTTAAAGAGGGTCTTCCTCACTTTGCGTGCTGGATGGGCAGGTGGGGTGGCAACATTCGGGCGCGTAGGAGTTCTGCGCTCGCGCGCCCGTACATTGCGCGCTTGAGGGTTTTCAATTGATTGATCTGTCCCTCAGTTTGGTCATTGCTCTAGAATTCGATCAGGGCGTTTTTGATGGCGTCGACATCTGGCCGCAATGGGCGAGCGAAGCGGTGAATTGCGTGAATCCCGGATTGCTGCGCGTCATCGAGCCAGACGTCGAATTTCTCAATGTCTTTAACTTCGAAGAATGCCTCGAAATCGCATAGCGAGCTGACACATTAGAGTAAATTCCGCCGAAGCGCTTTTCAGGGCGTCGACCTTTACCGCCTGTTGGGGTGTCAACAATCCGCGTGGCTTGATGCAGAGCGATGCGGCAACAATCGGCGAGATCAGCCAACCGGTCGCGGGATCGACGGCCCGCGCGCTCGTCGTGATCATAGACTCCGTCACCAGCTTGGGAATTGGCGGCCGAGTTGCCCCTTTGGTGCCTCTGGCACATCGCCATTTCGCCAGAAGCCGCTCCAAATGGGAGAAGCTACTGGTGTAGCCGCGCAGTTTGATCTGTTGGAACAGCTCCCGGCCGTAAACGCAGCCTTCCGCCGAGCGCCTCAATAGATAGTCGAGGAAAGAGTTGGGCGAGCAAGGCTTGGGTTCCGTGGCGCGCAGGTCTGGAGGCGTGCTGAATTTCTGCCACTTTCGGATGCTGCGCGGCCCAGACCCGGTCTCTTGAGCGATCTCGCGGATAGAAGTTCCGGCGTCACGTAGAGTGTGGATTTGATCAAAGATGGCTTGCCTCGAGCGACGATGCGCCTGCTTGGTAAGGCGAAGTACCCGCTGTGCCGGCGCGTCGACGGCTCGCAGCAATCGGGACACGA